>Ga0325404_1000088_pt1 | contig 83220 bp, 63 predicted proteins | sample PopdelMetagenome_18_FD_205664 | JGI IMG/M metagenome (GOLD analysis project Ga0325404, IMG submission 205664) | Populus deltoides microbial communities from Bellville, Georgia, United States - Xylem-Control-R1 | ecosystem: Host-associated > Plants > Phyllosphere > Stem > Wood/Secondary xylem...
ATGACCTCTTTTGAAAACACTGATGCGTCCCCACACTAGAGTATGGACAATACTCAGCACATTTATGCGAGTACTGTTGGTGTTGTCCTTGTGTTGCTCCTCCTATTGCAAGATTCAAGCTTTTCACAATGACTAGCTGCAAATGATAGATGCAATCCATCAACAAATTAAAAAGCCAAGTGTGGTTCCCTTTATGAACAACTTCAAAATGTAAATTTATTATCCAACTTGGTTCAAATTTCTAACCATCGAAACATATTAAAAAAACTATCATCTAGTCCTTCTATAAATAAATAGTTTGTTTTCATTGAATTAGAAAAATGAATTTGGTTTTGATATAAGATTATATAGTTTTTGGTTAATATTTCCAACAGAAAAGACAATGATAATTAAAATAGAAATGTGTGTTTTTTTATTTTTTTTTATTTTAAAAGGGCAAAGTTTAGTTCAAAATTATTTTAAAAATAAATTTATTTTTATATCTCTATCTCTATTCTTATAATTAAAGATGTTTCAATCCTCTCTATAAATATTTCGGGATATTAATTAAACCAACACAACAAAATAAATAATTAACTTTAGACTAAAATTATCCAAATGTATACAATACCTTTTAGTTGCTTCCTCTTTTTAGCACACCAAACAATTTTGTTAGCTAGGACAAGAGCTAGAAAAGGAGAATTACACCCCAATTTTATTTAATTGATTAAAACCTAAGACAAATAATATATATACATATTGATTATTATTTTTGATTTTCAATTAGGTTTTAGAGGAAACATTTCAATGTTGAAAGCCTGTTTAAATAAAATTCAAGATTAGATATTCAATTATGAAAATCAGATAACACTCAAAATCACATTATTGCATATAATTTTTCCAGTGGGCACTTGATTGCCTGTTAGGATGATTCGGTGGTAAGATTGCAAGAATCAATACTTTAGGTACTGACATCATATACTAATCATAGTTTGCGGACTGCTGCCTATCTTATCAATCCAAGACAAAGCACTAGTAAAATAACACTTGTTGCCTTGAAAACCTTCAACTTGAAGACTCGCAGAGAGAGCACTGCCATATCTCTGTCCCCGGCTCTCTGGCACCAGTCTTCTTCTCCGGTAACAACTTTTTTTTTTTCCTTTTGACTTTCCTATTCATTGATCTTCATCATTTGTATTGTATATTGATTGTTTTTTGCATGATTCTTGTTCTTAATCATTATGGTTATTTCTTTTGATTATTAGTCCTGATTATCACTTTAAAGATTCTTAATTTGACATGGATTTTTGTGGGCTTTGATCATTTTATGCAGTTGTTTGTTAACACCAACATAAAGATATAGGCTTAATGAGATGATGAATTATGGGGTTTCTTATGGTTATAATAATGGAGGTGGATCATCATCTTCCTCTTCAAATTTATCAGCTTCAGCCCCACCTTTCACTGTTGATAGGTCTGCAGCAAAACCCCTTTTGGATTTAACTGAACCCACTTATCCTGTTAGCTTGAATTCCTCCTTACACAATTGGGTTACCTCCAACTCTCACATTCCCAATTCAAGACCTGATCTCTTTCCCATTCCAAACCTGGAATTTGATTCCTCGCCTTCCCCACTTGCATTTGGATACTCCTCGCCTACTTCCCAGATGCCATCTATGAGCCACCCTCTTGTTTCGGCTTCCACTGATGCTGTTTTGTATGGTCAAGGTAATCCTAGCATTGTTGAAGCTGAACCATATTATCCGTCATCGTATGTTTCACCTGCAATTGCTAGTGATGGTTCCTTGAAGATCCCCAACCAATCTGGTTATGAATTGTTTTCTACCTCTCATGTTGGAACATCTAATGGATCCTCTCGTGATGATTATAGTCAAAGCTTGGTAGTTCTGGATCATACTGCACAGTGGAGTGGCTTGTGGGAGGGAGTTACTGATTGGCATCAGAGCAAAAAAATGCAACTTGATGGAGGTTTTTCTGCGAAGGAGAATTTTATTAATCAAGGTATCCTTGTCTTATTATTACTGTTATTATTGAGAATTCAAAAAATTACTTTGGACCTTGCATTTTGTTCTTGTCTATTCATACTCATTATTGATTTTGTCATCTTTATAAATTACTGTGCTTATTATTTGTCATACCATATACCTTGGATATTTATTTTCCTGTAGTTGCATCTCCACATTAGAATGAGTGCTATTCTGAAGTCTTTATCCATAGTCTAGCACAGCATACGCTCTATATTAAGCTGTAATTGGTCTGTTTCATGCCATTTGGTTATTGTTTCCATGCCCATTGAGAAAGTATAAGAAAGATGAACATAATACGAAAATGTGATTTTCTCTCAAATTCGTACTCATTAGTGAGATGCATTTTGTCATGTTTTCTTTTTCACTGCGGAGTAATTTTATTCACATCTCTCTTCTTTGTATCTATTCTTCTAAACTGTTTTCTAAAGGCACTCTTGCTCTGCTGGGCAAGTGGTAGGCGTCTACATATAAGCCTCTTTGTAACTTATCCATTACTTATTGAAGAGTCCTTTTGATACCGAGGGATGTAGATAACACTGTCATAATTTTTAATATATCAGATATAAGGTTTGGAATATATTCCTTTTACTCAGCCATAATCTGTATCCTTGGGGTTACTTTTTGCCCTTATGTCATTGGAAGTCTTTAAGGAGATTCTTCTTTACAATCTACCAGAGCCATCCTTAATTATGAGTAGTTATATCTTAATCGAATGATTTTGGCTCTAATTGCACAACAAGTTCAGTTTTTGAAGTATGCACCCAGCAGAAAACAAATGGTAAGATAAGCATTTTTAGCTAGGATAGTTACCCGTTATCTAGCATTTCCTTAATTGCTTCTACTTGCAGGGTTTTCTGCATTCAAGGATATCAGCAAATGTGAAGAAACTTCCCTTGGAATCGACGTGGTTGGTAGGCAAATGCACACTGAGTCTGCAAGCACAGGACAGCTGGATTATAAAGCTTTCCTTGGTGAAAAACCCAAGTTCATGCCTGCGGGTTATTCAACACCATCACCTTTGGTGTTTCCTTCAGTAGCACCACAAGCTTATCCTCAGGTACCATCCTCAAATGTAGTCAATTCTGCGATTAATCAAATGCCAGATGTCATTTCATATGGAAAATCCTCAAGGAAGCGTGATGCTAGTCCAAATGATAGCATGCCAGTGATGAAGCCTTCACCTGCGGTTGTTGTTAGATCCCCAGGGCAAGATACATATTCATTTAAAAATATGAACACTGGTTGTGATGGTGATGAGAAGGGCAATAATTCCTCTTCTGTGCAAGAGCCTAATCCTTTTATTAGCTCTGAAGGAAAAGTTTTCTATGATTCTAGCCAAATTAATTTTCATCTGAAACAAAATGATGATTACTTGGCAGAAATTTCCTCTAAAAACAATGAGTTGCCAAGCAACAAAAATATTTCTGTGGATTTCTTCGATCAACTTTTCAAAGCAAAAATGGAAAATAAAGTTCTTCGTAGAAATCTAGATTTCTTCAATTTGGCTATGGATGGTCATGAAGCCATTGGTTCTGTAGAGAATACGTCTGAAAGTTTAGATCATTTCAACCCTGCTGTGGACTCACCATGCTGGAAAGGTGCTCCAGTTTCTCATCTATCTGCATTTGAAATTTCTGAGGCTGTGGACCCACTGATTCCAAAAAAGGTAGAAGCTTGCAATGGCTTGAGTCCTCAGGGCCCTCAAATCTTCCCTTCCGCTACTAATGATGCTGTAAAAGCCAGCCCTGAAAAACAAATTAATATCTCTGTGCCCCTCAATCATGAGAGTCTGGAACATCAACAAGTCTCTTTGTTTAAGAGTCCTTTAGATGCTAAAGTGTTATTTAGAGAAGAAATTGATGATGCTGGGAAGTACGGACCCTACCAAAGGATACCAAGCTATTGTCATGAAGCTCAAATTTCTGATGTCATTGATGATGAAACTAGGAAAGAAAGTATCCTTTCTGATTTTAACTCCCTGCACACTGAGCAGCGAAGTCTTGAAGACGGTGAATGGCCATCAAAGAAAAATTCTTATGTTGCAGATGTTAGGAGGAAAATCAATGATGACCCTGATGATTGTTCATCTCACGTACCATTCCATGCTATAGAACAGGTCTTATGTTCGCCACCTTCATCAGAACATGCTCCTGCTCAGCACACCCAATCACAGGGTGAAGAATCATTGTCAAAGATGCATGCACGGACACTTGTTGATACAATGCACAACCTTGCAGAATTGCTCCTATTTTACTCTTCGAATGACACTTGTGAGTTGAAGGATGAAGACTTTGATGTTCTTAAAGATGTGATCAACAATCTTGATATCTGTATATCGAAGAATTTGGAAAGGAAGATTTCAACACAAGAATCATTGATTCCTCAGCAAGCCACTTCTCAATTTCATGGAAAGTTATCTGATCTTTACAAGGTATTTCATTATTTTGTTTAATTCATGCAACAACTTAGGTTTTTATAGAACTGGAAGAAGCTATGGGCTCGGAAAAGGTATGAATTGAAGGTACTGCTTGGTGCAATGGTGAAACTTTAAAATCCAGTTTCCATCACACACAAACATTAACCTCTCATTGGTGGGTGATGTATGGATATCAGCTAATTTTCGTAGTGGCAAGATCATTCGATGGTTCAATCCCTCACCTTTCACTTCTGGTATTGAATCTGTGATGTCCATTTAAAAAAACTAAACCAATAGGCATTATCTATGTGATAATCTTATGCCCTCATAAATCTTGCTTGTCCATGTTTTGATGTTTTATCACTACACTGAATAATGTAATTTTAGGTTGTAAATGTGAATTGACCTTGAGTATGTTGAAATTGTTATATTTCAGGGCCAACTTGAGTTTCAGCATTTTGAGGATGAGGAGGAGCATAAAATTGCGTCTGATAAGAGAAAGGAGAAACTGTCGAATTGGGCTTCCACAAGGTGTGCTGCAGATACAGTCAAAGATGATAACATGACACAGGTATTCTTTTTGTTGCTGTCACATCTATTTTATAGAAATTCTAATCTTAAAATGATTTTTGCCATGAAGGATGAAAAAGAGTAAAAGAAAACTAAAACTTTTTGGTACAAAAACGTGATTTGCAGGCTATAAAGAAGGTTCTTGCCAAGAATTTTCCGATCGAAGAAGAATCCGAGTCTCAAATTCTTCTGTATAGGAATCTATGGCTTGAAGCAGAAGCTTCATTGTGCTCTGTTAATTATATGGCTCGCTTTAATCGAATGAAGATTGAGATGGAAAAAGGCCACTCACAAAAAGCAAACGGTAAACCTATCACCTATTTCTGATTGTCACTTTAATTTATTCAATAAAAAGACACGTGCTTACTAAAATCTTGTGTGTTTTCTGCTTGGATTTTTCTTCTGCTGCCCCTGTTGTACCAGAAAAATCTATGGTCTTGGAGAATCTTTCAAGGCCCAAGGTTTCATCTGACATATTGCCTGCTGATGATAAGGGCAGCCCTGTGGAAGATGTTTCTTTTCTAGATTCATCTATCTTAAGCAGAAACAGCCATTCAGATGATGTCATGGCCAGATTTCATATCTTAAAAAGCCGGGTTGATGACTCAAATTCTATGAGTACTTCAGCTGTGGAGAAATTATCAAGTTCCAAGGTTTCTCCTGATCTGAACCTGGTTGACAAATTGGCATGTGACACAAAAGATAGCCCTAAGCCCAATGTATCCATCCAGGATTCTCACATGTCGGGAACAAGCAGTAACGCTGATGGTGTTAGCAGCCATGCAGATGATGTTATAGCTAGATTTCATATCTTAAAATGCCGGGTTGACAACTCTAGTTCTGGGAATACCTCAGCTATGGAGAAATTGTCAAGTTCTAAGGTTTCTCCTGATCTGAACAAGGTTGACAAAATGGTATATGACACAAAAGATAGTACTAAGCCCCATATAATCATCCAGGATTCCCCCATGGCAGGAAGGAGCAGCCATGCAGATGATGTCATGGCCAGATTTCGTACTTTAAAAGGCCGGGTTGACAACTGTAATTCTGTGAATATATCAGCCATGGAGAAATTGCCAAGTTCCAAGGTTTCTTCTAATCTGAGCAATGTTGGTAAATTGACTGTCGAAGCAAAAGATAGCACAAAGCCAGATATAACCAAGCAGGATTCTCCTTTGCCAAGCACATCAAGTCATGCAGAAGATATTGAAGCTGCTATTATGGCCAGATTGCTTATCTTGAAACACAGAGATGGCTGTTCAAGTTCCTTGGAAATGGAAGAGCATCAGCCAGAGAGCATTGATAATGGGTACACCAGTCTGAGAAGGGATGTTCCAATGGGTAAAGGTGGATTGAAAGACAGCATTTTGGATGTAAATATGGAACCTGTCATCCGAAATTATCCTGCTGACTCTGCTGAAGACAAATCAACTGTGAAAGAATTCCGGTTATTTGTCAATGATGATGCCAAGACCCAATCTAGCCTCACCAATAGGTTTGGAGACCAACCTCATGCTGGTTGGTATGATAGCTGTTCATCAGACTGGGAACATGTATTGAAGGAGGAGATTGTAGGGCAGGGTTATTGATGAACAAGTTGGATGCTCAATGTTTCCTCATCTGCAAATATTATCCTCTCTGTTTTCAAATAACATATATATGGTGTGACCAGACATTTTTACATTGGCATTGCTTTAATGAGAGTTTGATGGCTCTTTGATCGTATGAAAAGTTTTTGGACTTTGAATTTGTAAATGTATGTGTGCCTTTTTTCCAATTTCATCTAATTTACCTTGAATATCTAAGTTTAGTTTTTGCCTGGTTGCAGACTGAGATATCTCAGCTGGTAAGTGGTATGACGTTTGATCCAGTAGCGAGTGCAGATGGAAGGGTATTCAGTTTCATCTTGAGTTCATAAATCCTTTGAACAAATCGCTCAATTACTTAGACAACAGAGGGACTAATTCAGGGGATCCCCCTATAATTTACCATCAATTTCCTTTTCCTATTCTAAAATCCAAATCAACTGTTCAAGTTTGATTTTGTCAGAAATTTAGAACACTACCAGGTCTGTATCGCTGGAACTTCATCAAAACTGTTATGGATTGCTCATGGAGTTTGACTACTGTTTACAGAATGCCAATTGCATCCAAATCCTGTCAAATATCATTGTTTTTGTACCGATTTAGAACTGGTCAGGACTCATGGCCCCTTCTTGCACGCAAAGAAATCATAAAGTAGATTATAGAGAGTTCTTATCTCCTCCAAGTTACTCACACATGCACAATCTTAACTGTATGATTATGATGTGATATTTTATCTAATCTTTAACCACTCTTGCTGAATTCGCTCTTCTTGCTCTCAAGTCAAACCAGATTGATTTCTTTACGATTATAATGACAGAGCAATTGTTGCATGCGGATTATATTATATTAATGGGAATCATATCCGATTCCATATGTCATGAAACTGACTCCACTTGTCTTTTCTTGTACTTTTGGAAGAGTATCATAATCTATTGCTGATCATGTAACAAGAAATTCCAGCCTAGCTAGTGCCTTCTCATCTGGCACCGAAAATTGCATAGGACATTTTATTGGATGGAATAATTCATCATGCATCAATATAAAATGTTACGATGCCTAATTTCTTCAACTATATATAGACGTAGTTTTATGCATAGATCATAGATAGATATAGTTCGAGCTAGCTAGGGTGATATAAACATCACATCATGAGTTCCAAGAAGCTAAGTCGGCCATGTCTAGTTTGCTGGGTTGTTGTTTTCCTGTTCTGTACTCAAAGTGTTCATTCTCAGCTTGAAGTAGGGTTTTATAGAAGTTCATGCAAGATGGCTGAGTTCATTGTCAAAAGTGCAGTTAGAGATGGTTTCAATAAGGATAGAGGAGTGGCTGCTGGTCTTGTTAGAATGCACTTTCATGATTGTTTCGTTAGGGTAAGTGTGTGTGTGTGTGTGTGTGTAGAGAGAGAGAGAGAGAGAGAGAGAGAGATGTGAACAAGTAAACATAATCTCTTCTTCTTTACTTCAAAGAAGCAAAAAGAGGAACCTTGGAAGTATTTCAAAGGAAAAAAATTAACAAGTTCATGTCACTATAGCGCATGGGATTTAGATCTAATTCATGACAGTGCTTGATTAGAGACTAACTTGGTTACCCTTTTGGTCATTTAGGGCTGTGATGCATCTGTGCTCCTTGACTCCACTCCCTCAAACAAAGCAGAAAAAGACTCTCCTGCCAACAACCCTAGTCTGCGAGGCTTTGAAGTCATTGACAATGCAAAGGCTAGACTAGAGACCGAATGCAAGGGAATTGTCTCATGTGCTGATATTCTCGCATTTGCAGCAAGAGACAGCATTGAGATAGTAAGAAGACATGATTGTTTATGAAGTGTTAAACGCGCATGCTTCAGCATGCATGTATATATATAACCCTTAATTCTTTGTGCAGACTGGAGGTTTTGGCTATGATGTTCCTGCGGGAAGAAGAGATGGCACAATTTCACTAGCTTCAGAGGTCTTAACAAACTTACCTCCCCCCACATTCAATGTCGACCGACTCACTCAAAATTTTGCAAACAAGGGTTTCTCACAAGAAGAAATGGTTACCCTCTCTGGTACTTTACCTATATTTACTATATCCTGTCAGAACAAGATTAATTCTTACCAAAATCTCGACACTACTGAATGATCATAATAAACTCTGTGATGATATAAATCCAGGAGGACACACCATTGGTCGATCACATTGCACTTCCTTCAACAACAGATTATACAACTTCAATGGAACAACGAGCCAGGACCCAACCTTAGATGCTACGTATGCAACAAGTTTGAAGCAGATGTGTCCGCAAGGTAGTACAGATCCTAGCCTGGTGGTGCCGATGAACCCTGGTAGTCCAGCCACTACTGATGCAGGCTACTATCTCGATATCTTAGCAAACCGAGGCTTGTTCACATCAGACCAAACTCTCTTGACAAATGCAGCAACTGCAACTCAAGTGAATATTAATGCAAGAAATTCCATGCTTTGGAAGAGCAAGTTTGCAGCTGCCATGCAGAAGATGGGCAAACTTGATGTCTTGACCGGGAATGCGGGAGAGATTCGGGCTGATTGTAGGGTCATCAACAGTTAGCTAGCAAGAGTTGGGAGCTGAATTATTGATCTGCTTTCAGGCTTAAAGTCAATGGGATACTTTTTTTTTAAAAATAAAATAATATCTGTTTCCAGTGCTTAATGTTATGATTCTCAAAAGCTCAAATTAATGACACTCATCTCCTACTTGAAGGTATCTACGTACGTTCGAGCAATTTTTCCTTTACAATCGAAAAACAATAAAATTCATATAGTTTTGATTCTTATATTATTTTTATCAAATTTTATATTCTAAAAATAATAAAACTAATGGATGGTTAATTAATATTCTCAAAGAATTAATAAGATTCTGATCCCATTAATTAATTAATTAAAAAAAGGATTAAGCTTGCTTGTACGTATAGTGATATATGTTCTTTGACTTAGATATCGATCGGTGCATGTATAATTAATTAATGCATGATTTATTTTCTAATTAGCTATAATTAAAAAGATTTCCTAATCCGTAGACTTGTATCCTTCCAAACCTAAGGTAATTATTGCTTACAAATTAAAGCTATTTTTGGTTTAGAAACTACTCCGTTGCATGTCTATTTATTTATTAGTGTTTTAAAAAAGATGTTTATCTAAAAAATATATTGATTTGATGTTATTTTAATGATTTTTAATAATTTTAATGTGCTATATTAAAATTAAAAAATTAAAAAAATTATTTTAATATTTTTTTAAATTTTGTTTTTTAAAAAACTCCGAAATCACATTACGGCAACAAACACACACTAATCTAATATTCTAGAAGCAGTAATCCACGTACAGGAAGCTGTTTTACCTTGATTAAAAGCACAAGATTACCCCTTAATTACAAAACAAATTTGGATGGAAACACTTCTTTTGTTGCTATATAACACACACACACACACACACACACAGAGATATAATTAATAATTTCACATCATTTATGGGGCAGAACGTACAATCTAATAAAGCAACAAGATTTCATATATTAATGATCACAGGACAAGAATCTCAAACAGGATTATATGTCTTTAATAATGCTTATATATATCAAGTCACTCATATATATATAGTTTTGACAGGCGCCGTGGGACTAATTCAGGGCCCTTTTTTTGTTTTTTTTTTTACTTTTTTATGTCGGTAGCCTAAATTATTGCAGGAAAATTCCAAGAGTGGAATCTTTGTGGGCAGCGTGCTTGTTTGAAAGTTTGGTATTTAACGTCCTTTTATACAAGTTTTTGCTTTTAGAATTAAGGAATTCATGAAGGAAATCTCAAAAACATTTGGTTATTGTTTCCAAAACAAAAATTATGGAGACAATGTGTGTCTATTTCTACCCCGCACACGGATAAACCTTTCAAGATTAATGGTTGTCTCAGCTGACATGAGTTTTTGTTCTTGAAAATACGCTATTTAGAAAGAGAGGAGACCCTCATGATATATAAACAGCTAAAATTCGATCTTGTCTCTCAGAGATGGCAACACCATTATAGACTTTCAAGCGAGGGGTTTGGGAAGCGCAACATTAATGGTATTCTTAATTATAGACGTGTCTACATCCATACACGATAATTTCTGTAAGTGATATTGTCCTAGCTAACATGAGTTAAGCCACGTAATGGATTTTATCCTTGAAAAATCACCTCTTAGAAAGAGATGAGATTTTCATTCTATATAAACGACTAAAATCCTTGTTTTGTAGTTGATGTAGGATAGTAATTTCATCACAATGAGAACATGGTTCTTGTACTTTTGGTTTTGAAAACAAAAATCGGGTGTGTATATATATATATATATATATGAACTGCCGGTGGTTTTGGAATAGTTTAATATCCCTGAAGAAAGCCAGATATGATATTATACAAATTAATCTCCTTGAATTAGGTGAGTTTATTAATCTCCAACACCAAGTCTCAAATTTGGTTTGGAGTGTCGGCTAATTCCATGCAAACAATGATCGCAAGTGGCATTAGGTAGGTTCACATTTTATTACTTTTCCTGCCTCATCCATCTCCAGAAACAGTTGGAGAGTACTGAGAAACAAGTTTTTTCTATCTCGTGATAGTATAGTAATCAAATTGTTATCTAATTTTGACTAATTAAGTTGGCATCCAAAGCTTACATCTTATTATTATTATTATTATTATTATTATTTATAGAATGCTCATACATAGACAAATGAGGGGGGGGGGGGGGGTCACCTCGCACAAGTGGGTTTAATAGGACAAATTAAGACATGCTCATCTAGATTTTGAAAACTCATATAAATCCACAAAAGAATTTACAATTAGCCACTCTTGCTGAATTTTCCTCCCTCAGTACTGTAGCTGAATTTATCCCACTCGATTAGTCAAAATCATTAGGTTTCTTTGTCTGATTGCCTGATAATTCTTTTGCATGATGCTGAATTGAAATCCAATCATATATGATTCCAAATGCCATGAAAACGATTCAACTTGTCCTTTCTTCTATTCCCGGACAACAGACATTACTTCCTCGACTCTGGCCATTCAAGTATGAGCATATATATTACTTGCAGTCCAGTAGTGGCTTCTCAACTTGCACCAAACATTATTCCACATTCAAGTGTGTGAAAGTGGAACAGCGTTTCCTTTCTTCAACTATAAATTGGTATAGCTTTCAAGTAAACAATTCAGGTTCGAGGATATAGCTAGTGTAAAGTTGTGGGGGTAATGATGACGAGTTCCAAGAAGCTAACTCAGCTATCTGTAATTTGTTGGGTGACTGTTTTGTTTTGTCAAAGTGTCCAATCTCAACTTCAAGTAGGGTTTTATAGAAATTCATGCAGGAGGGCTGAGTTGATTGTGAGAAATGCTGTTAGAAATGGTATCAACAAGGATAGAGGTGTAGCTGCTGGCCTTGTGAGAATGCACTTTCATGACTGTTTTGTTAGGGTAAGCAGCATAAGCTAGCTAGCACAGTACACTCGAGAAAAGTTATTTTCTAGCCAAAAAAACACATGACAGACACATTTAAATTATTCATAACATGATCCAAAAAGCTTAAAGAAATTATTAACATGTTTTTGCAACGGCAACCCTAGGTTGCCTTAATCGGTGTAAGCATGTAAACTTTTTTGCTTGTTCGAAGGTTATTAACCTGGTTAGATGTGTTTCTTTCTTTTTTACTAATGTAGGGTTGTGAAGGTTCTGTGCTTCTCGACTCCACCTCATCAAACACAGCAGAAAAGGACTCTCCTGCCAACAACCCTAGTCTGCGTGGTTATGAAGTCGTCGACGATGCAAAGGCTAAACTAGAAGCCGAATGTCGAGGAGTCGTTTCATGTGCTGATATTCTGGCATTTGCAGCAAGGGATAGCTTTGATTTAGTAAGTAGAAACGTTAATTAATTTGGCTTAGCATTTGTGGATTGTTTAGGAAACTGAAGTGGTATGTGACATGCTTCAACCTTGAACCCTTTCATTATTCGTGCAGACTGGAGGGATTAGCTATGATGTTCCGGCTGGAAGAAGAGATGGCACAGTTTCGCTAGTCGCAGAGACTTCAGACTTACCTCCTCCCACCTTAAATGTTGATCAACTCACTCAAAACTTTGCAAAGAAGGGTTTATCACAAGAAGAAATGGTCACACTATCCGGTAGTATAATTAATTAACCTCAAATCAATCTCACTCTTCTAAGACAAGATCATTAACAACTTACTAATTACTGCATGTTAACAGGAGGACATACCATCGGTCGTTCACATTGCAGTTCCTTCATTAATAGATTATACAACTTCAATGGAACAAATAGCCAAGACCCAAGCTTGGATGCCACATATGCAGCCAGTTTGAAGCAGAAGTGCCCACAAGCTAGTACAGATACTAACTTGGTGGTGCCAATGGACACTATTACTCCAACCATTAGTGATGTAAGTTACTACAGAGATATCCTAGCAAACCGAGGCTTGTTCACATCAGATCAAACTCTCTTGTCAAACACAGCAACAGCAAGTCAAGTGAATTCGAATTCGAGGAGTCCCTTAGGCTGGAAGAGAAAGTTTGCTGCAGCAATGGTAAAAATGGGCCAAATTGAAGTTTTGACTGGTAACACAGGAGAGATTAGGGCAAACTGTAGGGTGATCAACAGCTAAAGTTAGGAGGTGAATTGTTGGACTACTCTTGAAGCTTGAAGACTTCAAGTCAATAGGCAATTATAGCAAATGCTATATACTTCGTCACATGAAGCCTTTACATCTTAATTATTTACTAGTATTCTGTAATAATTGAGTCAACAAATGATCAGTATACTGTAAGAGGTTTCCAAAATAAAATGTGATGAAGTTATTAGATATTAAATTTTTTTTTTGTTATTTGCATCCCTATTTAAAAACTATATAAAACCCTAAAAAATATAAAATAAACTTCCTATAATGCAATTCACGCTACATAAGCCCAATTTTCATGAAACGGACTTCCACTTGCCTTCTCAATGATATCTTGCAATGAATGAACGATACATTTGAGATACTGATCAGTAAAATGTTTTTTCATCTATAATTAGACATGGTCACCATGTACATGGCTTAATTTCACGTTTTTGTCAGAATTTGTGACGAAATATGATTTCCATGAAGCAAATTTTTTGTACAGTATGCAGCTGGGCTCTTGTCTTTCTTTGTCAAGATATTCGTTCTCAGCTTCTACACGGATTTTATATAAATTCTTGTAGGATGGTTGAGTACATTGAGCTCATGATACAAAAAGCTCAATGTATATTCGTATGCTGACATACTCACATTTGCAGCAAGGAAGAGTATCGCTATAGTAAGTAGGCTTGCTCTGGTTAGCCTCTACGGTATCAGTTTTGCTAACATACTTCAACATGTTTAAATTCTTTGTGCAGACTGGAGGGCCTTGCTGTGATGTTCCTCCAGAGCAGAAGCTTTTATCTTGGTATAATTTACTGAGCTCCAGTGGCTCGTGTAATGTTAATAATCAGATACTCTATAGCATATATGCATAGTGGAATATGACACGATTGGAAGAAGCAAAATGGAAAATAAGGTTTAGACATGAATGAGCATTTGGTGATAAGAGTTACAGTGTCTGGAAGAATGATGTTTTGGACAAGTGCCAGGACACTTGTACATTGGGCAAGGTTTTGACAGAGGATTTTCTAAACTAATTATTATTGTTGATTATATCAATCTGCACGTCTAACAAATAAGAGATCTTACTACCAAAACAAAAAGCCTGCATAATGATCGCAATAATCTCAAATTTGACACAATGGATAATTCTCCTGGGAGATGGCGAGCCAATCTGACTACCATTAATTAAATGTTCTAGAGCTCATAAACTGAAAATCAGAGAGTAACCAGGTAGCCAGCCTAAGTAGTAAGCTCCATGATAGCGCTGACAATGTCCCCATTGTTTGTCTGGAGAGCCTTGACAGCCTTGGTCCTAGAAACCCCAGCCTGTGTCATAACCAGATCAATGTCCCTAGGCTCCACCCCAGTATCATCGACTTCTTCCTCTTCTTCCTCTGGTGGTGCTGAAGCAGCTGCAGTAGAAGCATCTGATTTTGGTAACATAGATGACATGTCTGGCATCCTAAACTGCTGAGCAGCCTGTGTCTGCAGCTGAGAGCTCAAATCCTCTATCTTAGCCTCTCCGAATATGACATAAGTCTCAGAATTTGGGCTCTTGAAGACATCTGGCTTTGAGATAAAAAAGAGTATCTGAAAGGCCAAAGAAAAAAAAATTGGTTACTCGCACAAAATCACATAGGCAGCCAAAGTTCAAGAACAAAAGTAATAGTAGTAGTAGTAATAGTATTAACAATAATGCAAGATAATACATTTTTGGTCCTCTTGATGGTGACCCTGCTAACACCAGTAACAGGTTTCATGCCAAGCTTCAACATTGCCTTGCGACTCTTCTTTTCACTTCTGCTCTGCTTTGAACTCCCATTAGCACCTGCATCTCACAGCACTCCTATCATTAACTTTAACAGAACAATGCCATCTATTTAAAACAAAAACAACATTCACGAAACCAAACCGATATTTAAAATGAACCTCAAGAAAAAAAAGGTTAAGACTATATGAGATCAAACCCATAAGCTATCGTTTAAAATCAGACAAAATGGATCTGTAATGCAACTAGATAAACAAAACACTTTAATTAAGAAAAGACACTAATAACATGAAAAGATGGAAACTTTAAGGATTGTTACCCCAGGAAAAGCATTATAACTTGACAAGCAAATACTCTCACGTATTGGGCCACAAAGATATCTTCCATCATATTTCAAAAGTCGATTTTCTCACATGCAAAATAAGTAATTGAAAGAAACTCAATACACTTCCAATTCTCATAAACCAAAAAAGCATGTAAGCATTAGACACTAAACCATTTATTTGCTACAGTCACCTCACAAACCAAATAGACAGAAAAATTCTTTTTTTTTCCTCAAACAATGAATCGTCAAACAAAGAATTGAATCAAAGACACAACATTTGCAGAGAAAAAAAAGTAAACTCAGTAAAGTAACTTGAAGACTGAAAACAAAAATTCAAGAAAGAAAACCCAGATTCACAAATCAATAATAATTACTTGTGGGAAAAAAACGTATCAAATGAAATATAAAACAAGAACCCAATAAGAGAAATGAGAAAAGGAAGTACCGGGGGTGTCATCATCATCGTCCTCGTCCTCATCATCCTCGTCCTCATCCTCATCGTCCTTCTCATCTTCTTTCACGTCCTCTACAACAGGCTCATCCTCGTTCTGCTTTTGAATAAACAAACAGAATAAACTACCAAATAATAGACAAGTAACTATCAAGATTAAAGACATAAGCAAAAGAAAACCTGAGGAGGCTTCTTTTGCAGAGTCTCTTCCACAGTTGACTTGACCTCCTCGGTGGTGGAGACAGCGGCGGGTTCAGCCTCAACGACGGGACCGGGTGACATGGTTTTGGCTGCTGCTGCTGGTTTACTTGTGTTTTGGGATAACGAGACAGAGAGAGACAGAGAGTGTGAAGAGTAAGGAAGGTAGGGATATAGAGGTCTCTTCCTATGGGCTAAAGAGAAATGGACCTTTTCTTTTGGCCCATTTTTAAATTAACTTGTCACAACAAGAAGAGAAATTTTGTGAATATATATATATATATAATGATGCTTTTTATATATTTTAGGAATGTAGTAATGATGGTAATTTAAAGTGTTTTTTTATTTAAAAATATATTAAAATAATATTTTTTTATTTTAAAAAAATTATTTTTAACATTAAAACAATCTAAAAACATAAAAATATTTTATTTTATATAAAAAAATTAAATTTTAAAAGAACACATCATGTTTCGAAACATTATTTTAATAGAAATCAAGCCATGGTTGAGGACTTGAAATCACCTACATGAGTCGACACATATTAATGCCAAGTGGGTTTGTGTTTGACAAGATCAGCAGTTTCTTACCGCTTCATGACCTTTCGAACAGCTCAAAAACCTCCACCTTTCATATTGTTAACTTTTTATTCTCAACTATGTTTTAATTCTAAAAGATTAAGCCTTAACTTCTTAATATTCATTTACTTTTAAGTTTTCAGGATAGCTTAAGAACTCAGATGCATTTCCATCTTTAAAATGAATAGAAAATGTTGACTGTACTGAGATTCATAAGCAGAGCACATAACAATGTTGGTGGGCGCAAAATGAACATCATATGACAAACACGGTGGAGTCACTTCATTACAAGAGCTTCATAAATTTGGTTCCATGCTAACTAGTTCAGCACTGCCATGATCAGTTGGAACCAGCCATTTCCAGACCATGAAGGGTAGGAGTAGGACGTTTGCTGCTAGCATAGGATACTTCCTGTGGTGTCTCACATTCCAGAAAAAAAAGGGTCTCATTCAATCACAATATAAACTACAATAATAACCATATGCAAACAAATGTCATATAGTCCTAGAGGTGAAGTATCCAAGGTAAAAATTGCAGAGAAAAATATAACAGACAGGCTTTGTGTACCAAATTGACAGAAGCGATAAGATGATGATTATATCTCAAGTCAAGTTGCAGCTGCAACAAACTATGCATGAAAAGATGCAGATGCAACAACAGATTGAAGTGGATGGTGTTGAAGGAAAACAATTACCCCGTTGACACAGGTATTATAGAACGATATCAGTTTTCCTAACTAATGCGATGAATGAACAGCAGAGAATAAATGGCAACCGAATCAGTCAAATGCAGCTTACATGACATGATAAATGAATTTCACTTGTTAAATTTTGTTGACTGTCTTCTGTTCCCAGATACCAGACGCTCAATAATTTACCATCCCATTTCAACAATGCAAAACACAGATTTCAGTTATTTCAGTCTTGCCATTCAGCACTTGTTCATCATTCAATTTTACTAAACAACACTGCTAACCTAACCAGCGATGCCATGAGGTCCAAGGTTTCAAAGAAAGGCATGAATTACTCAATCTCTCACATCCAAACATCCTCAAGGCCAAGTTCCACAACAGATATTCTGAACAACAAAATATAACAACTACCCCACTATAAAACAAAGAAAGCCTAATTCCCACTAGTTCACACGGAAACATGATTCAGCAAAGGCTTCAAAAAGTAAAATGAAGGTTTACCATATCATACAAATTTGGCAATCAGCGCATTCAAGAATGAAGAAGAGCAAGAAGACAAACATGAATAATCCATAAAAAATAGCTACAGTTTCTACAGGAGCTCAAAACAATACGGGAAACTGAAAAGGTTCCATTTAAGTACTATGATGCACTCTCTCTAAACACGAGTAAGGGTTAAGGCAATTTAGAGAAAATTAAGACAATCACAGAATGGATTTAGAATAGCATATGGCCTATGACCACTTCGTTACCACCCTCTAGCAAAAAATTACAGACAATAGTATCACATTTGCATCTTTAAATTACGGCATTCAACATACTGCCAACTAGCACCTAGCAGCAACACGTCAAATTCTAAGCATGAATTTGACTAATTGACATCAAAAGGATCAGATTTTACAATGTAAGTGTCAGATACCATTAGCAAAACCAGAAAGCCTATGACTTTGGAAGTTTGATCTCTTCCTTTCTCTTCAACCTCCTTTGTTCCTTCCAATCACCAACTTTCTCTGAAGCATTGCAATGAGCTGATTTAGAATCCTTCCAGTCCTTACATGGAGCAGCACAATCACAAACATAGCAATAACACTGCAATCAAATCAAATCAGCATAATTAAAAACTAACAAACACGAAACACAGTCCTCATTAATAATTTACCAGTTCACAATAGCTCTCATGTGGGGTTTTATCAAATGGGTATTTAGTACAAAGATGCCTTGAGTGTGGATAATCTCTACAAGCCACCTATACAGCAAAAAAAGAAAAATCCAATAAAGATCAAAACTTTATAACCTATCAGCAAAAAAAAAAAAAAAGGAAGCAAAACCTTATATCCTACTTAGCCAAAAATAAAATAAAGAATAAAAAAAGACCTCGCCTTTTTCAGCAACAACAGAGAGGTCATCGACACCACCACCATCATCAGTGAAGGAGGAGACAGAGAGAGTCGAGATACGATGAAGAGAAGTGTCAATATCAGAAGGGTCGAAATCAAGGATAAAGCAATCCTCAATCTCATCAAACTTTCTAATGTTTTCCGTGTTTGTTTTCTTCAAACAAAATATGGGTCTGATGGGAGTCCCATCTGGAGACGGTGAAGATGTTATCTCAATTACAGCTGATTTGATAGTCTTATTTTCTTCTTTAACCTCCATGATTGTCTATTTGCCTTCCAGGACAATAAACAATACACTGGTAGTCTGGTACACCACCGAGCAAGTTTTAACCAGAGCACGCAGACTCAAATTTCAAAAACTAGAATATTGTACGAAAAGAGACCGTTGCTTTTCAAAGAAGGCACGTATTGCCATAGAAGTTTTTGTTGGGCTGAGGAAGTATTTGTTGTTGAGATTTAAGGCCTAATCTATTACAAAGTTAAGTCCAAAACAAAACAAAATCCTGGCTCGCATGGAACATAATTTTCGACAGAAAATGTTTTCGTGACATTGCAATATTGCAGCCCATCATTTTATGGGGCAAAATAGCCAAGTTCTTTCCTAATTCTATAGATGGTGAGCCCCTGCGCTCTGATGGCCGAGACACATAGGATGAATCTATGCACTCGTACGTCGAGAGGACACTATACGCAGAAATAATTTCCTCCAATGTATAAACTTCATCTGTTCAACATGCAACCCACGCACTATACAATTATTTAAATCTCACTTTTACGTAAGAAAAAAGAAGAAGAAAGAATACAACTTTTGATGTACTGAATAACTCCATGAGACTACATATGCCACCACTCTTCTCTCTCTTTTTAACGATGAGAGATTGGTCAGATCGAGGGTGAAGGGCTACCCAAACTCTCGTGGGGGCTAAGTTAGAAATGTCATGGGACTTTAGGAATGAATATTTGAAAAATCTTCAAGGATTGGGGGGAAAGGGCTAGTAGTAACTCTCAAGGGATTAATATGAAAATAAGGCTAACTTTCTAGACAAGAAGTGAATTTTTAAGAATCTTGGAGGGTCATGTACGGAGTCATAATTGAGTTATGTGGATTGTCGTGCAGGGGCACTTATGGGTGAATAAGGAGGGTCATGTACGGAGTCATAATTGGGTGAATAAGTAGGTATCGAGTGTGTGGTGACCATCACGCTACCCAAGGTCTATGATATCCACAGAAGCATGCAGGCAGCTTGGCGTGACAAAAGCTTTGCTAATTACCTTTTAATCACGACTTCATCACAAAACCTGTTATTAGAGCTTAAAATGCGCACCTAAGACCATAATTTATTGCATCTCATAATTAAAGCAAAACCTACCAAATATGATGCGAAGTTGTTCAAGTCCTTCTACAAAGTCAACTTCGTACCCTGGGACAACACACCCTCGATAGATGGTAATAATTAAACCATTATCTCTCTCGATCTTAGAATATTAGACATGCAGGGGGTTGGCGTGCTTCCATTAATCTTGTAAAATAAGTGATTAGAACAGAGCTACGTACATGCTGGGATGTTATACGATATAAATCTAGAATAAGTGACAGAAATCTCCACTTGTCATATGAATTCTTCTAGGTTTTGGATTAACAAAATATGGAAGCAGCTTGTTTGTTTATCTCAAGCGGTACGTGCGTACGTGGAGCTAGCTAGCTAGCATGATCTTAATTATTGAATGTATGTGGTAGGTAGGTTTTCGATTGATTGATAGCAACCTTGTTCTTAAGAAAATATTGTCATGAGAATCCTTAGGAATTATAATAAACTGCCATGTTGTTCTGACAACTAACGATCGACATGGCTGGCGTTTGATAGATGCAAAGAGCGACGACCTTATTTTAAAACATTTAATTACTTTGATGATCACCATATCAAATAGCCTCCCGACCTAACCTTTTTTATACTTATACTTGGTCAAGATGATGCCACGATCGAAGACGACGACTACTACTATAATAAGAATAAGAATAGGAATAAGGAGGAGGAGGAGGAGGAGGCACTGTGCCATTAATGTTTTAGGCAGTGGCTATTGTGCTTAAGGGCAATGACAAGAGAGTAGGCACCAACTACAAGGTGGTTGAGTAGTTCCCCACTTCACCATATACATACATATATACTGTACACCCCTGTCCTATCGTTCCCATACCCTCCCAAAGCATTTCTTCTCTTCTCTTACACCTTCTTCAACCCTCTGTTCCCTTAAAAGAATCGATCAATCTTGATCACGATGGGTTCAACAGGTGAAACTCAGATGTCTCCAGCTCAGATATTAGATGAAGAAGCGAATTTTGCCATGCAACTGATCAGTTCTTCAGTGCTACCTATGGTCCTCAAAACAGCCATTGAACTTGACCTTCTTGAAATCATGGCTAAAGCTGGCCCTGGTGCTCTCTTGTCCCCATCCGATATAGCTTCTCATCTCCCTACCAAAAACCCTGATGCACCTGCCATGTTAGATCGTATCTTGCGCCTTCTGGCTAGTTACTCCATTCTTATTTGCTCTCTAAGAGATCTTCCTGATGGGAAAGTTGAGAGACTCTATGGTCTTGCTTCTGTTTGTAAGTTCTTGACCAAAAATGAAGATGGTGTCTCTGTTAGCCCTCTCTGTCTCATGAACCAGGACAAGGTCCTCATGGAAAGTTGGTAAGTATTCTATCTCTCGGTGCCGTTTGGTATTGCGGCGCTTTTAAAATTTTTTACTTTTTGCTTGAAAAACATTATTTTTTATTCATTTTCAAAAAAACTAAAATTAAAATGCAATCTTCACCGCATTCTTCAAGAGGTCTTAATCTTTACCCCCCTTTACCGATCGAAAGAATTATACTGAATTTGATTTTAAAATTTAATTACAAGGTTTAGGCTATCATTAATGCATGCCACTCCATCATCTTAATTATTAATATCACACCTACCATAGAATAATTAAATAATTGAATTAATTAAATGATTCATCATTGTTTAGGTAGATTGTGCTTCTTAATTAAGAAGATAATGTGACATGGTTCTGCTAGTGCTACAGGTATCATTTGAAAGACGCGATTCTTGAAGGAGGAGTTCCATTTAACAAGGCCTATGGAATGACTGCATTTGAATATCATGGCACGGATCCAAGATTCAACAAGGTTTTCAACAAGGGAATGTCTGACCATTCTAAAATTGCCACGAAGAAGATTCTTGAGACCTACAAAGGCTTTGAAGGCCTCGCATCCTTGGTGGATGTTGGTGGCGGGACTGGTGCTGTGCTTAGCACAATCGTCTCCAAGTACCCTTCAATTAAGGGCATCAACTTTGATTTGCCTCATGTCATTGCGGATGCCCCAGCTTTCCCTGGTATATACTCACATTGTCTCATGTCTAATGCCAACACTTAGATTATCTTGGTGGATGGCCTGTACTGGGTGTAGTAATGCATGCATGCGCCACTTGCCTGTAATTGCTTAATTATGAGTTCTGATAGAGATCATGTATAATGGGTGCAGGTGTGGAGAATGTTGGTGGTGACATGTTTGTTAGTGTGCCCCAAGCAGATGCTGTTTTCATGAAGGTGATTTATTTATTTATTTATTTAAACCACTATGAAGTCACCTTCCTCATTCCATTCCATGCCATGGCTAACAACCGCGTGGTTGACTGTACGCACAAAAAAATTCATGATCCACTGTCATGAAGCTCTTCGTTCGTCGAATTTAACAAGTTTCTAGTGTATAAAATGTCTAGAATGAGCTGGGTAATTAGACAGGAGTCTTTCAATCTCAGTGAAATACTGAATTTATTATTTTAACTAATCCATGCACGTTGAGTACTTGTGTTATTGATGGAGGTGGTGCTTATATGCTCTCACAGTGGATATGTCATGATTGGAGCGATGAACACTGCTTAAGATTCTTGAAGAACTGCTATGATGCGCTGCCGGAAAACGGGAAAGTGATCCTTGTTGAATGCATTCTTCCTGTGGCTCCTGACACAAGTCTTGCCACCAAGGGAGTCATGCACGTTGATGCCATAATGCTGGCACATAACCCCGGAGGAAAAGAGAGGACCGAAAAGGAATTTGAGGGCTTGGCCAGGGGAGCTGGCTTCAAGGGTTTCGAAGTGATGTGCTGTGCATTCAATACGTACGTGATTGAATTCCGCAAGCAGGCCTAAGGCTCCAAGTCCAAGTTATTATGACTTCCATACAAAAAAGTTGGTGTCTGCCTGCTGGCTTTGAAAGGTGTGATTGCTTGTTATCTCTTATGAAACAAATAAGATCGTGTCCTGTCTGCTTTTTGAGGTTGTAGTGAAAAAGAAAGCAATTCGTCCTTTATCTTGCAAGATCATGCTGAATATTGTTCTTAACAAGAAGCATTTTTTTTTTTATGACTACTTCTTGATCTTAACAAGAAAGCAATTATGTTTGTATTCAATTAGAAATTAAAACACGGAGCAGTCACTCTTTCTTGCTTATTAAAATAAATAATAAATAATAATTAAAAAATAAAGTGACGCTGACTTCCAAACAAATCAGATCGATCTTGTTTATGCTAACAACGACAACTTCTCTGCATGTTTCTTCAACACAAATTAAAAAATCCGTTTGGAAGGACAACAAAATGGTTCTGCCCGAGCCATTATGTGAAAAGGTTTTTCTTCTGGGCTTTGTAACCAACAATAAAGATAAAAGTGATGTTAAGGAATGCTTTATGGCCTGTTATGTATTAATGTTGTAATTATTTAATCCCAGATCCTGCAATTTCATTATTATACCGTGCCTCAAGAGTTCAAAAGACGATTTTGCCCCTAATCAATATGAAGACGAAGGCCGTGCTACCCCAACCCCAATAGTTGTTTTCTTTCTCTTTCTTTCTTGGTGACAGTTGTGCAGTGAAGATGAAATAATTGTTCATTCAGCATGCATGAAAAATGAGGGTTTGCGTAGGTCACACTTCAGCCTAAGATATGGCATTTCCCCATCAGGTAGATTCATGAATATGGGTGGATGTGATTTTTTTATTTATTTTTTCTTGGAAGAAACAAAACCATCTCTCACTGGTGCCCCTCGGACCTCCGCCCTCATCCTCCTCTCCAAAGCAATGGTCATTTGAACATGGCCGTGAGGACTAAACAAACATATTCCATTCTTGATTCCTAATTAGACACTGTGTTTAACTTTTGTTCCTATAAAATACGTTTTATTCACTTTCAAGTGTCTTGTGTATTCAACTCACAATGTTTATAATCTAGGATCCATTCCTCGGCTTCTACATATTCCAGGCTGATCCCAAGATTCATGAGTAGATTAATCGACTGCTAAACCTTCAAATACCCATTTCATATATGGTATTATCACACACTAATGTTCGGGCACACCCTTTGTCTAATAGTTCAGACATCTCTTTAAAGGAGGCAGCGGGGATTTAACTTTCCGTGGGGCAGGGTATTAGAAAAGGAAGTTTACCCACCCAGTATTTGACTGATTTAGGAGCCAGATATTCGGAGTACCTGAGAATGCTTGAAGGAGAGCAACCCTTACAGATGAACAGGTAGGTCATTTGAGTCATCCAGGGACCAGTGAAGAAAGCGTCCCACAGCTCCACCATCAGATGAAGCAAGGATGATGTGTGAGGACATGTTTGTCATCAGACTTTTTGCATTGACAGACCTCTTGTCTAACTACTTAGTAACAAATGTTGGACCACGAAATTCATGAGCTTGATCCGTCTCTTTAAGTTCACATTCGAGGTAACTGTAAGATTAGCCATCAGATCATGCTTCGGCCAGTTTTAGGCGAGGAACAATATTCATTGATTGAAGTTCCTGAAAATGGACCATTCATTGGTAAAGGTTCGTCAAGAACACAAGCAGAAAGCTTTGAATGTATAAAAATGGATCAAAAGCACACTTACCTGAATCAAGAGCTTGCAAGCATACGGTAGTTTCATAGTAGAAACTTTATCCCCATTTTTACACGTGGTACACATTGCAGCTTTCAGCTTCTGATTGTAATAGCCTAATAAACCACAAGCTCTGCAAACCTGCATTACATGGAGATGCTATCAGCTGTTATGGAAATATAATAGACCACCTTTCTTCTTTATTATACAGAAGATACAAATATCTAGTAGACTTAGTGGCTATAATAAGCATAACTTAGTAACTCATCACATTTGGGATCAATCACTGTCTAAGCTAGAAATTTCTGCAATCAAATAAATTAATAGTCTAATAAAGAAGAATGGTGGCTAATTATACCAAAAGCGTTTTCCTGAAGCCACTTCCAGAAAATCTCATTTGTTCATGGGAAGAGCCCACAGAGAGATCCACACATCTAATTAATCAGATCATTTGGGAACTGATTCTGGGAACACACTTTCAGTAAAATTAGCATCACTCGTACAGAAAATGATCCTCAAATGTTGTTCAATCAAATTTGAAAGCTAAGGTCCAGAAGGCAATAGCCAGGGAAATACCTATAGCTAGTGAAAGTGTCCAATGAGACAGTTATACAACTGGAGAGTTTCAAAAAACAAATAAATGCAGTTGGATCGATGAGCAATTGAGCAGGTAACTTTAACATGCAATGATGTGCCAAGTGATTGTTTTTTGAACAACTAAAGCAGCAACTCCTCTTCCCTCGTATAAAATGGATAGTTTCTCAACATGGATGCCAGAAAATACTTGCATCCACTTTGTTTCATTAAGTACTCCATGCCAAAATTCATTATGTGCATGTAGAGTACAAAAACAAATAAAAGTTACCTGAGCTTCAAATTGATCACTGGAAACCATTAGGCGCTCATAAAGCAACATGCTAGTGCCATATGCAACCAAACAATCCTTTTCCATTTCTCCCACTCGAAGACCTGGGAAACAAACATTTATCTGAAGACGAAATCTTCTTAAACATGAAACATAAATTGATAAAAAGCATCTTGGCATTGGAAAAGAAAACCTCCATTTCGAGCTCTCCCATCAGTAGGCTGTCTGGTTAGCATGACGCGTGGTCCACTACCTCGAGCATGCATTTTATCTAAGACCTAGTCACCACAAGATATACAATGTAAAATATATGAAGAAGCGAGAATACTGTGCTAATTGAATAAATAAGAGATGCAGAAATGAAATGTGACAGGGCTACATGTAATATGTGAAGGAAAAAAAGAGTAGATGCCATGTTAGAGACACTATCAGCAGATTCTGTGTTGTTATAAGTACGGAAACAGTAATGAGAACATGAATTCAAATGTTTTGCTTGAAAGAATACCCCAAGCCCCAAATGCGTAAAGGAAAGAACATTTGTTTAACAGAGTAAAATCAATAATTTGAATACACAGCAAACCTTAAACCCATCATTATAATCATTCCATGTCTCTTCTGGCACCTTTATGTTAATTTGAAAGCTATAGATTTGAAGCACCCAGGTACCAACCAGTAAATAAGTATAATAACAACCATGAACAGCTATCCAAGTACAGATGAACAATGTCACACCAGAAAGAAAGCTTAAAATCTCACCATATGTTTTAACTTCTGGTAGTAAATTGGCCCCATGAAAATATACGCCTGCAGAGGACAACCTGTGATACCTGGGGAAGTTTTGAGGTGTCAGGATGACCATGTTGGAGAATCCAAACCAAGAGCTTAAGTTGGTATATGGAGAGGGCAGTGAAGGATAAACCAAATTGGTTTTGTTTGTTAGATAAACGCTATACCAAACTTTATACTCTTCTAGAAGGATCTTGATAAAATATCTTAACCTACATGACTTGAGTGGGAAGGTTTGCGAAACAAAACCAGGAGCATGCTTCGTGAAAGGTTTCCTTTAATTCAACTCCCCAAGAATGGCACTCCTAGAGGAACCTCAAAAAATACAAGTCACTAAAAAATCAAGCCCATGCTTGTTTGTGATGAACGAAATCCTTTTGGAAAATGAATTACAAAAAATGTATGTTTTTTTAATGTTTAGTTGAGTTGGAAAACATTTTCCAATGTTTTGGTGTGCATTGATAATAATTTTTTCCTATGGTATCCTATGTTATGATAGAATTTATATTGTTTTAGATATGATTATTGTATAGTATAAAATGTTGTGTATTATAATGTTATCTTCTAGAAATATTATATAAATTAAAACAATTTCTAATATTATATGTTGATATATATTAGTAATTTATTATTTATAATAATATTATATATTTTAAAGTACTATTACTAATATATTAGTGTTTATATATATGAGAATATGGAGTGGTGCCAAGTTCTTGGTTCCTTCATAGAAAGTGTTTTCAGATCTTTAGAAAATAAAAAAGAAAAAAGAAAGGAAGGAAATATTGATTGACATCTCCAGTTTTTCAGTCATTTGAGAATCAAAGGGGAAATGATGTATTCTCCTCAAGTCATTTGGCACTGCTGAAAGCAATGGCAGAGTAATACATTGGTTTAATTAAGTGCAAGACTCTCCATTGACACAACCAAGACAAAGAAACAAGATGGATCACTGCTTAAGTGCACAGTTCAGTCTGATGACCCTCAAAATAGTCTATAATATTTAAAATTCAATAAACAAAAATACAAGAACTGTCTTTAGGATATGTTGAAATTTTGGCATGCAGAAAGCCATGTCCATATCTGAAAATCATAACATGTGTATATACAGTCACTTCTCCACTCAATCATGACAAGCTTATCAAATTATCTTTTGGAACGAGGTATTGTCTCATTAATGCCAGTATTTATTTATTGGAATAATTTACATTTTGCAAAATAAAAATATCAAATTCAGAATGCTTCAAGAAAATCAAAATGAATTATTTATAGAAGTGCACATAATTTACATTTTGCAAAATAAAAATATCAAATTCAGAATGCTTCAAGAAAATCAAAATGAATTATTTATAGAAGTGCATGTAAGTTCAATTTCATAAGTAATGTCTTAAGGGTAAGCACAAAAACCTGAATAAATGAAGTCCTTGCCATTGTAGCTAAAGCCATGCTTAACAAGTGTTTCACTGTCATGAAGCAGAACAAGGATTAAAGAAAAATGAAGTTTGAGAAACATAGACCAAAAGCAAGAACATAAGAGAGAGAAAGTGCCTTATAGCTTCAACCCTGTCTGCATGACCACTTGGTTCTCCAAATGCACTACCATAATGAAATCTACCGCATGAAACTCCAGCTTTACCCCCAAGAAGCTCTATCATCTTCCCAACAGTCATTCGACTATATAAAAAACAAGCACACAATTACATTATTTAACTTGCGCATATCTTGCACTCCTATCAATTGAAAAGATACCACACGACAACTTATAACTTGTGTGCATGTGAAATGAAATAGTTGTCAAAAATCATAAAAAAGAATCAAGTGATTGCGATGAGGTGAAGCACCACATTGAAGAAGCTAGTAAAGTGCCCATGTGACATATTGCTTGAATAATATCATACAGTAGTTCCATCTTGTGTTGTGTTATTGCAATTGCAATCTGCCTATTATATATTGGTTTTTTCTTTACTCATCTGCATGGTTAAGAGCTGTTGCAAACACAGATTTGGTTTCATAGAATTAGCGCAAGTAATACATACGATCAATGCAGTCACTGGTGTCAATCATTGAGAACATAGTCAATTGTCTCTAATGTGCAGACTTCAAAACATCACTAAAAACTGATAATACTTGTAACTTTAATAAATAAAGGTAAAATCTTTCCATTTTAAATAGAAGAATTACTCATCACATGGTCAAAATCATTGAAAAGGGCATGGTGGAAAGCATTACTAAAATCTGCATAAATATGAATAAGAAGTTGTCCCCACTCCCTCCCACTCTGCTTTGAGGAAATCTTTTGAAATGCTTATACTGGTCAAATTCAATTTGGCAAGGTAATGGTGTTGGTATCCTTCACGAACAAATCATTGGAGATAAACTCCTTTCATTATTGCTTCCAACTTCCTATATAAATAAAATAAAATTCTATTGGTTCTTTTATTTGAAAAAAATACCAATAACTTGAGTTTTAATAAGCAAGACACTAATAATAATAATAATAATAATAATAATAATAATAATAATAATAATAATAATAATAATATTATTATTATTATTATTATTATTATTATTATTATTATTATTATTATTATTTGTGTCTTGCTTATTAAAACTTAAGTTATTGGTATTTTTTTCAAATAAAAGAACCAATAGAATTTTATTTTTCAGAATTTTATTATTATTATTATTATTATTAGTATACGTTAGGCAATAAGATCTTTTTTAACCTTTTAATTATTTTATACATTCATAATTACACTCCTAAGTATGAACTTATCGATGCATCCTTCAATCATTTACTAAAATAATAACTTTTTAAAATTTAAACCTTTTTTATCTGGAGGGAATCTTCAACTCTCATTACAACTATAATTTTTAAGAAAATGTAAAGAAAAAATAATAGACACTCCACACAAGTGATTTGTGTTACAACTATAATTTTTAAGAAAATGTCAAGAAAAAGATTATAGACACTCCACACAAGTGATGCGTGTTGCTTCAATCAGTTTACAAAAGCCACTTCCATATGTGTTGAGTTTGTCATCCTCACATTTTCTACTTTCATTACTCAGATAAATGGGTGCTTTTAAGTTCGTTTTTTCTGTGATGGTCCACATGATTTAAGGGGATAATATGCATGTATAATAATCAAGGCTCTTATTATATTTGGAAAAAAAAAGACAGTTAAAATGCTTTGCAAACAACGTCTGTTGACACTTTTCAAGCATCAACTATGAAGCACCAAAAGGAAAAAGAAGAATGCTATTGCTTGTTAATTAGATCATCAATAACGGCGTATATAATGTACCAAGGCTACAGCCTACAAGTATAAAGATAGACAATAAAGAAACTCGCAATTTAGCATATGTAACATTACTAGAAAAATAATCAAAGGAAAAAACATGGCACATTATTGATGCCTAAAGTACTTGAAAATTCTAAGCTATGATTGTGGACTAGTGATGGATAAATTGACAAATCCTTGTATTGGAGAGTACTCTGAAATTACAAACATAAATATTTCAGAAATATGCAGTCATTTGTCATCCAAAACTATGACAAAACTTATTGATATTTTTCCTTTTGCTTTTGCTCATCAACTATTGTTCCATGAGATGGATAGATGATCATGCAAAATATCAAAAAGGGCAGGAGAGGAACACAAATTCGATACATTGTTGCCTATTGCCTAACGCATTAAGATCTTCAGTAATATAAGAAAAAGGGCAGGAGAGGAACACAATTTTGATGAATTATTGATGCATGAATGCAATAGCATTTTAGAGTTATCAGGGGTCACAGACCTACATATTTCGATATCCTCTGGATACAGAATACATGTATGTAGCCACTATTCAGAGCTCAAAAGTTACTTTCTTCTTCTCTTTAGTTAGCACAAAGTGATAAGAAAAGCACACTAACTATTTAGAGGAGGATACCTGGGAAACCCATGCGGGTTCATGATCAAATCAGGGCAAATACCCCGTTCAGAAAATGGGAAATCTTCTTGTTGAATGATTGTTCCACAAACACCTTTTTGCCCATGTCTGCTACTAAATTTGTCACCAACCTGGGTGGATAAGTGAAAACAAAATGATGCTGTATCAATTCACCATAAACTCCAGTTGAAGAAACATATTTCCCACATTTAGGCAGAAAAAGTTCCGTACCTCTGGTCTACGAGTATGGCGGATTTTATATTTGATACATAGATTGTTGTTTTTATCAGAGCAAAGAGCAACTCTATCAACTACACATGACTCCCCTTCAGTACCTTTGAATATTTGGGCACAAGGCCGATATTTTCTGGAAATTAAAATGCAGGTGAGGAATAATGATTCCATGCCAAGAAAAAACTAATAAATTAAAATTGAGGGAGTAAACTACTGACACATCTGCTAAAGCTGCTGCAGACTTTAAAGGCCCCCTTGTTTCAATTGGGGACTCCTTATTTATATAGATATCACCATGCCTAATAATTTCCCCAGGAGCAGCAAGTCCATCATCATCCAACACCTACACAAGTAACACCATGAGGGACAGCATAAAACACAAGACATTATCTCACTGTTATAGGGTTCATTGTGATCTATATTAGAAAAAATAATTAAAACTGATTTCCTGCATCTCACTAGTTTTATAATGCTTAAGATCCCTAATTAAAACACAATGCTTTCATTAATCTTCTCCCTAGTAATAAGTCACTGGTATATTATGGATTGACAAACAAATGAAAGTCTTAACTTAATAACCCTAAAGTGTCTTGGTGTTCCAAATGTGACTAGACCAAGGAAAAGAAGGTTTAGGAGAACAAACAAAATGTGTCAAAGAAAGACTTGCAAGTGTTGGGTCCCTCTAGAGTCCATATATGCTTTCATCAACACCTGAAGAGATAAATAATTGAGTATATGAACTCTAGTTTTTTCTCTCCTGCAATCTAATTAAATTCTAAAGACAACAAGAGGGAAAAAGCTTCAAGCAATGGAATATCTCCTCCCCAGAAGTGCTATAAAATGAAATTGGGAATCACTACCATGTTTCTTTTAACCAGATAAGAAAAATTAACAACAACAACAATATATGAAATGAACTTCTAAGGATTGCACAAATGATATTGCAACCATAACATCCCAGCCATTTTTGTCAAAAATCATACTTGCTCCAAATCAGTTTATACCAAGTAGAACAATGCTCTAAAGGAAACTGCCATGACTCGGTTAATGTTTTCAAACATGTCAAAAATCCTCAGCCTTCCTCTAACTAGGCTTACAAGCCTCCTCGTTTACTAAACGACCCAACCCCTGTTCCCTCAATATCTTTTATCACATTCAGCAGCACTAATAGAAAAACAAAAAAATACATATACCCTAAAGGAATACTGGAGAAGCAATAAAGGGAAAAAAACACCTTTCACCCACCAAGCCTCTCTAAAAAATTCTAAGCAAAAAAAAATATTCCAAAAGGGATCTCTAAGTAATGCAAAGGTAAATGATGCAGGACAAATTCTAAGTAGTAGTTCATGTTAGTAGAGTGTGCGCTTATATAAACGATTAGGGTTTTTTCCTTTACTTGTTTATTTATGCATTATTTATTAGGGACATTTAGACAATGAAGATTTAGTTATTTTTAAGGGCTGGTGATGCAGAAGCTGAAACAATTAAAACATATACCTTTATATGATTTTTGAAGATGGGGGAAATCATAATGCTAAGGCAAACATACCCATTTGGCTTGACCTCCTTGCTCTATGTGCATGTTGTTTGTAAGCCCCCATTGAGATGAATGAATGGATGAGAATTTCACTATATGGTTTGAGATTGTATGATCCAGTCTATCATAGGATCCATTGCGAAGAACCATGTGCAAGGAGCCTAGGTTTCTAGTTTCTAGGTGTGATACATAGAAACACTACTAGTGTGACTAGTAGTTTTTTTATTCAATTTAATTCAAAGTTTAACGTTTATATCCTTCATCCTTTAATCTAGTTTGATCACCTTACCCTTAAAGGTATCCCAACCCTCACCTATAACCTATTCCCCAATTCCCTAACCCACCAAATCTACTATGACCTAAAAACTATAGTATTTAGGTATCATAATTCAAAGATCCTGCATCAGCTATTTCTTTTAATTTATGGTTTTGTTTAGTATTTAAGGGCTGCTACTGCTGTAAAAAGAAATGGACAATTTGATATTTTGTGAGTTTTAAAAAGAACTTTGTTTTCTTTTCTGGCAGTACAATCCAGAAAACCAGACTTGGTGAGTTTGCTAATTTTTCTTTTTCTTCCTACATCAGTAAACCCTAAGGACGCACAAGAACCATCTGCCTCTAAAACTATCAACACTGAAAGAACCTGATTCTAGACACAATTATCTTTTCTATTAATATTTCTTGTTCATCCAAGAGAAGGAAAATGAAATTCAGAAACCAACAAATGTTCAGCAAACTAAACTAGAAGAATAATAGAGATGGAAACACTAAACTGAAAAGGGAATGGGTTGGGGAGGTAGTTTCATACCCTCTCTCTTTCTTCATTTTTTCGTGGCCTTAAGATTCTGTCTGATGCACCATTCTCATACTTTTGATTGGTGCAAGTGTATCTGTCATAGAGCAAAGACCAAAATAAGCAACCACTAACACTCTATCAAGGCAAGCGAAATCACACAGGGAATTACATTGAGAAAGGATGCCATCATAATAAAATATGGAAAAATTAAGGATGTCAAAATTATGTACTTCTTCAAAACAATACATCGACCAAAACCACGATCTAGAGAGGCCTTGTTCATGACTATTGCATCCTCTATGTCATAGCCACTATAACTCATAACTGCAACTGTTGCATTCTGACCAGCCCCAAGCTTATCATATCCAACCTGGAAGCAAACTGATTAGTTCACAGCCAATGATCCTCGCCAAAGCATTTATAATAGGAAGATAATTACCAGTTCAATTGTTCTTGTTGTCAACAAAGGCCGTTGAGGATACACCAATAGGTAAAGTAACGAGTCCATACGGCCTAACTGCTATGACAGGAAGATCACTAGTCAAGAACAGAACATTTCTTATTATAGAAACCTACATAAATATCACCACAGCCATTCATCAAAAAGTGAAAATAACAAAAAGGATGCAAGGAACCAACAAGCATTCTTAGACATTTGCTCATTGTTTAAACTTGGATGAAACAAATCAATAACAATACGTTCAATGGAAATAGAAGTCACATAAACAACAGAACAAGAACAGAAGCACCAACTTTTGGAGATTTATTAAGAAAAAAGCTGGTGGAAAACACTTTGGGATTCTTTGAGAATGGAAAAAGGTCACTCAGCCCATCATTTTGATTTGGGAAAGAGAATTAATGCCATCCACAAACTATCCAATATCCTCTGCTTCCACGAGTTGATCATGGTCTCTTACTTCAAATGGGAAAAGAGATATCACTAGCCTATTGAGCTGGTTAAACAATAATTCAGCCACATTATGCGAACAACTTAAAAAGTATACCCATATTTTTCTTTTCTTTTTTATTTTTTTGCGGGGTTGAAATTTATTCATGTAAACTGTATGAAGCAATTTTTCTGGGACTAATTTATGGAAACAGAAACACCAAATTTGCATGCTTCAAAGTTGAAAATGTAGTTAGGCAGTTCACCAGTGATAACAATGATACTAATTAGCACATTTTCATAAAAAATAAAAATAAAAAAAGCCTTCATCTATGCAATGAAACATCTATTATTTGATAATTCATTCATCTATTTTTTCCATAATGAAATTCTGTAAATTTTTCAATCAGTTGTAGTACTCATGGGAACATCACTCCAATGTGTTCCAATACATATGGATGTTTATCCATATAGTGCTCAAAGGTAGAGATAGTTGGAAAAATTAAAAGGATCTTGTCTTTATTGACCATGTTGTTAGCAGTACCACACCACCAGCAACATGCTAAGGCACATGCAAGAACAGTTGCAGACTGCATAAAATGTAATAATTCGACCAAATCAATGACATAAAAGAACTTGCCTGGTTGTATGCAATGTTTCCCATAGCTTGCTTCCCCATAGCGCACTGCCACATGATACAAGTAAGATGTAAGGAGTCATTTTTAGAAATTGAAATGCAAATGTATCACCTTTAATATTGAGAAAATGACAACAAACCTGATATGTATTTCTTGGTGACTGATTATGATGAGGATAAGGAATTAACCCAGCAACAACACCTAATATCGTGAAAGGCTCTATCTCAATATGGGTTGTCTCTGGAGTGGCCTCCCATTCATACAAAGCAATCTGTAAAACAGATAATAATATTGAAAAGGTCCTTGTAAATAAAAAAAGAGAAAGATAATGAAAATATAGTACAGTTTCTCAATAGTGATTTCAAGACCAACCAAAGCATTGTTCTCTTCATTGACATCAAGATACTCAATCAATCCCTCATGTAAGAAGTCATCAAAAGTGCGGGCTCCATCCTTGAAGAAAATGGAAATTAAATCAGGTTTAGAGTACCATCCTTTACTTTGGTTCTAATAGAATAAATGAACTCACCATTAACTCTCTCATATGATGTTCTTTAATCCTTGATACACCTTTGTCTGCAATAACCAGCGGACGACAAACTCGACCTCCATCAGAAGCAATGTACACAGCACGCTAGCAGACATTTTTTGCTAAATATCAGTTATTTGCAGTCCACGACAAGATAGTCTACTCAATTGTACAATGCAGAATAGCAAAATGAATAGCTAAATAAATAAAGAGGATGGTCGAGTCAGTCATTTTTAGGATTACTAATGAATTTCCTACTTTCAATGCAAAACCTGAAGCTTTATTATGTGTCCTTCATATAGGTGGACAAGATAACCTTAGAGGACCACAGATAATGAGATATTATACCATCCTAAAGAATCAGCAGAAAGCACTTTTTATACCAACCATTGTTACCAGTATTACAAGCTTTGTACTTTCATGCATTATGACATTTACACAGGTATTACAAACTGTGTACTCTCATCCATGTGGGTGACTAAAATGTGTATATTTTCAAAGGTACAGACCAAGGGTCTTAGGCCATTGGTGAGCACATCCTCTTTGAGAGTTGATCATGTGTTTGAGCCTCAATGCCTCCTTGTCAGTGTGGGTATCTTCCAAGTATTACAAGCCCCCAAGATCTCCTCAGGACCCAAAACACAGAAAGGAACTTCACATTCCATTCTCATCCATTTTCCTTTTTTCTTTTGGTGCTTCATTCTCATCCATTATAAATGCCAGAGTGTATGCAAGTAAATGGAGGTATATTTAAAGCGCCATGAACAAGGCAGTGTGTGCAACCTCAAATCCTACAAAACAAGCTCCATGCATGAAAAAAGAAAGCTGAATTCTAAAAAAGAATACAAAACCGACATGAAAAGGCTTAGACACATGGACTTAGAGAAGGAGTAAACAGATAAGCATACAAATCCATGCGCCATTTCTTCTGGAAAAAGCCAGGACTCTGCCACTAAATCAGGAAATATGGGACATGGTCCACCCATTCTGGTAAACCACTTTTGAGCTAAGTCTTTAAAAATGCTTGTTACTTAAGCATGGGGGGGGGGGGGGTTCAAAACCTCCTTTTTAGGAGGGAAACATCAGAAAACAAGGGTCTTATATTTAGTATCCCAATAGTTAAGTTCATTCAATCTCATTGAATTTTAAGTAGGAAAATACCCGTAAAAGCTCCAGAAGCATGACACCACGAGAGGAAAAATATCCCATTCCACAACAATTATCTCAAAGTTTGCTGGTTCATAAACACTCTAGCATCTCTCCAACCAAGTGCACATCACAGGACTTCACTGATGGTACGCAACCATAGAGTTACTAATTCTATCCTCTCCCACAAACCCACAGAAGCAATCGACAAGAAATCTGCCTCTTCGCAGAATTACCAAAAGTCTGAAATTCTGTTATTTTTGCTTATCATAATAGAAACATGATTGTTGATGCAATTTGTTATTAGTGTTTTACCTTCTGATTCAGATATATGATTTGGCCTATTTTGTAGTTAGTTTAAACCTAATCCTGTTCCATTTCAGAATCACTATCCAAGAAGCATGTTTCATCATAGTTGACACACAAGAACATTGTCAGAAAGATTTTTCCAATTGATGTCACAGAAGAAATTACCTGCTTCTCATTCACAAAGACACTTACAAACTCGCCAATTTTGCCAGCTCTTCGCAACTTTCTCATGGCATTTGCAAATTGCTAAACAGGTGTTTTGAGAAACAGGAAGATAAAGTCAATGAATTGAATGAGAAGGTTTTGACATCAACATCTGCTCAACGCAAAAGAAATCTTACCTGTGGCCTTCTGTGCTTCCCAAGAATAAGCCCATTAAATATAACCAGAAAAGAGTTTGGCGTGTGAAGCTCTTCTCCAGAGAGAAGTTCCAAGTCTTCTACACCCAAACACTTGCACTGCAGCAAAATTACAAAAGCCATAGTTCTTTTCTAAAATGCTCACAGGACCAAAAAGCATATGCATAAATGCTAGACAATTATACGTACATGTCAATAATAGTAGCTGACACCCAAAACTACATGCGGAATGTATAAAGTAACTGGACATAGCTAAATGAGGCAGTTTTAGTGTTAAATATTTTTACACGGCCATGTCTAAATATTGGGGCAGCAAAGGTAGGCCTAATTTTCCTTGACAAGCAATTAAACATTGAAGTCTAAAGCTCCAGCCAAAGCATCTCTTTTGCTTGAGAGAACTTCAGCTAGGATTTTCCCCATTGACAATCTCATGAGAGAGAGAGAGAGAGAGGAAAAGAAAAATTCACAGAAGATGCTGAATTCATCAACCATGAACCACCTGCTAGTTCATGCACAGTGCAATAGAGCTAACAGATACTTGTTTCATGACAGACTAATCAACATAGAGTTGGCTGCTAAGAAACAGACCAACTGGGTGTTTGCTTTCCACTGGCTGTTATTTGGGTTTTATAGAGGGGGATTCAAAAATAGAGTTTCAGAGAAGAATCTTTGCATACATCATTTAAGGAGAATTGAGTTGAAATTATATTATTACATGGCAATCCTTTATTGACAAGGTTTGTTTTCAAAATTTTCTGGCCACTGGGAGGCAAGTTATCCATTGAGAACCACAAATGCTGGTACTTCACTACATATAAACTTTCTAAGTAAAATTCATGGTAAGACTTCATATGATTTTAAACATGTAAAACATTGTGTCTGTGTTGCTCATGAACAAAGGGAAATTTAACCGAGGACACACCAGAGAGATTAATGGGCTCTCTTCTTCATCAGTTGTAACATGAGTCATTAAGGCCAAGTTCTTCACAAGTCCACATGCTTCTCCTTCTGGAGTATCACAAGGGCAGAGCATACCCCACTAGGAAAAAAAACTTGGAATCAGTAAAATGAAAAAGAAAAACCATCAGCAATAGACTGAATATTACCCTAAGAAACACATGACAATTTTGCAAGATTTCTTAGGGCAGTGTGGAGACATCAATATTACCTGACTAGGTTGCAATGCCCTGGGTCCACTTACTTTCCTGGACTTCTCAAATTGTGGTGAAATTCTGGTCATGTGGCCCAACGATGCCATATAGGATAACCTGACTAATACCTTTTAGCAGAGGATTCTCTGTCAGCTTATTGTGATACCAACAAGAAACAGAGAAATATGTGCAAAAGGAATGATAAAGCAAAATGAGGGGATACTCAGTACAGAACCTGTGTCACGCCTTTCCTGTTCATCCTAAACCGTTTGACATCCCAGTTTCCAGTAGAGAGTGCTCTTTCAAGCCCATTGGTAATACTATCTCTAACTATATACTATAACAAGAAATTAAAAAAAAAATTGTGAAACTTACTCCAAAAACAACTTAACATAATCAGTGTTAAATGAAACAGCAGACACCAGATTCCAACAACAAAAAAAAAGAGGCTAAATTATTTCTTTGATTTGATTTTTATAATCAAGATATGAAAATCCATTATATCAAGTCACAAATAGCGTTGATTTTGCAGCTATACTTACTTGAGAAAAGTCAAACCGGCTAGATCGGTTTTGTTTTACTAGCAGAGTGTCTGCTGTTTTCTGGACCTCAGTTATCATCGTCTTAAACAAATCCTACAAAGAAAATTGAGAGAGGAGGGGGCAGCTTGAGAGCCAATTTTAGTACCCATAGCAGTTCACTAAGTACGACCTGGATCCACATTACCTCAAAAAGCAGAGAAATCAATTGGCCTGATAGCTCCAATCGCTTGTTACCCACATAATCCTACATGCAGAAAAAAATATTATTTGTCATCTACCATCACCCATCCATCCACGGACTCGGAAAGATATGCTTTAACACACTCAATCTAGAACATTTACATTGATTACATGACAGACCAATCACACTGTTTCAGTAGACAAAGCTACAGAAGAGTTTGTAAAGCAAAGCATAGAGGAAAAGGGCAATCATGGCATCAAAAGCATCGAAGCAATTGATCTAAAGTAGTTGATTTTTAAAAGCAAACATCCTCATGCAAAATTCATGATGGGCAGGTTGTTAGTCCATGGGCAGGTGGCCTGTCCAATGCCTGAAGTATGTTCTAAATAGATGTTTGGATATGGTTGGTTGATTAGCCAACAAAACCAATCTCTGAGACTTGTCATGGAATATTTTTGAACAAGATTGAAAGCTACATGTTCAAAGGTGTAAATATTCGCACCTCAAGATAAGCATGGTTTCTTACTGTTGTTTGAATGGCTTCCGAACAACCATCAGAATTCATCTCCAAACTTGCATTTATATTGTTTATCTAAATATAAGATATAAAACAAAGTGTTCATGGCTTACATCCAAAAATCCATTACCTTGTCATCCATTGCATCCTTGTTTAATAAAGCCTCCATCATCCTTCTCAGCATTACCGCTACATATATACATTTTGGGCGGAAATTATTCTTGCGCACCTATAATGCACAGGTGAAGGTTAGGTTAACAATCAAATAAAAAAATTCTGCAAATTTTAAAAATGAGACAAATCCTACCGGAACATTAGCAATAAATACATCTCGAAGAATGGCCAAAGCTCTATTTTCCTGCTGAAAACACCAAACCATTCCAATATCAAATAGAAGTGCCAACAACAGAAAAATAACAATAGTTAATGTCTATAAATGTTTAGATAGACAACGATGCAGCATATATATTATTACAGACGAAGAAGTAGCATTTATAATATTTACTCCACACACATGCATTATATAGAGAGAAGGGGGAAAGGCTACCTTTTCAGTCGATGAACTAGAGTATGTAGACCTCTTCACCTGCAAGAGCAAGCAACTGCTATGAAAAATTGGCCAAAAAGACAAGTATGATGTTGACAATAACAATCACATGAAGTTAGCCTATATGGGTTTATGAAGTCAAGAAAGATACACAAACCATCAAACAAAAACCTATAACATTAAAAGATAGCTTCCTTGTAAAACAAAAAAGATTGTTGAAATGACTAAAGAAGCAAAATGCAGCTTGGAAGAGGTTATGATCACCTAAAGGAATTCAACCCAACCATGCCTGAACAGTTATTTATGCTTGGTAACACTAGATGGTTGTTTCACAGGTAAGGACTCCAATGTCGATGTGGATCCATGATTTTCTATGTAGGATCTTAATTGTTAGCAACTTGTTTTCTTTATAAAATTTCTCATCTAAGCAAACATCTTGGAAGAAGAGAAGGGGGTGGGGGGAGTTATGCATTTGCAAGACATAAAAAACAGCTGAAAAAATTGCAATTTAGAAAAGAAAAGGTATTGGGTAGGTACTGAATTTTATAGGCAACCATATCTATTCAAGGCACCAATCATATGGTGGGGAATTTAACGCTAGGAATCAAGATTATGTTCCATAGAAGAGCATTATGAAGAGACACATAGCGCCTGATATGGGTCAAGTGCTACCATTAGTGTTCGAGAAAGAAGAGGCAAACCAAGAAAGAAGAGGCAAACCAAGTCAAGAAGAGCATAATGAGAATAATTAACAATAACAGTACAAGTATAGGAACAAGAGCAGCCACTGATCAGTAAATTGTCAAAAGAAAGCTCAGAGATGGTAAAGAAGTGATGAGCACAATGTCTTGAAAGGGAGATTGGAACCAAGTATGCAACATTTTTCTAATTCATGCCAATGATTAAACAAAATATAAACAAAGCAAATGCATGCATTGAAGTTCTAATCACTTTGAAAGTGAGGGAAAAAGGGACCAAGTTCAAACTTCTTCAATATTAAGTGAGAAACAAAGATTGATTTTAGAGTTCATGCTACTTTGACATTCCAACCTTAGGATTGAGGTTTTTTTTTTTTTTTTTTTGCTGAACCACACGACTTCTAGAATTATATTTTGATTATCCAGAGTTTTATTATTCCTTTGAAGCAGATGGAGTAGATCTATCAAGAATTTGTTAGCATCTTATTTAATTGGATTTTTATTTGGGGATGTCTATTTATATTTTGGTTGTTTTATGGTTTTTTGGTGCCTAAACAACAGTACCTATTGAGTGTTTTGATGGAGCCTATTTACATGATTGACACTTGATTGACAGTTGAGTTTTATCCCTTTCTTGTTCTTCTCTTTCAAAAAATTGTGGGGATTTTAACATAATTTCAGCATACAAAACTCCAACCTGTGGATTTACCAACGACCAAAGCAAACAAATTGAAGTATGAGGACAGAGAAAGCATGGAGGGAGACCAAATGCAGGTTGATGCTCCAGTACACAATAATCTTGTATGCTAACTAAAAGTGATGTAGGCAGATCATTGTACTCATTCCAACCAATTTAGGCTTGAGGCTGAGTTGGTTATATGTTCACTTCAAGCATTACCACATTCAATTATGGAATTAAGTGGCAGCATCAATAGGTGTTCAACATACAAGTTAGAGACACCCAGATCACTTCAAGGATCAATACATTTAATAATGGAATATGTGATAGCGTTATGAATGTTCTTGCAACATGCAAGTAAGAGACATACCATTGCTTCAAGATATTCCAAGGCTTGTTGCTGTGTGTAAACACCATGACTTGCACATTCCTAGAAATAAAATGAACGATAGAAATGAGCATAAAACCAAAAGGTATGAGAAAAAATGAAAATGAAAAAAGAAAATAAAGAAAGATTAAAAGAAAAGGAAAGGAAATGTTTGGGAAAGGAAGAGCTGCAGCAGTCCAATTTGTATACTTGAGACAAGAAGAATAAAATTATGATAAAAATTTATCAACAATTTATGGGATATGTTAAAAATAAAACCTACCACTACTAAAAACATTAAAGCCATATGTTTGGCATTCTTTCTCATCCAATACATTTGTATCATTACAAGGAAGAAAATATGCCACTATAATCGAAACCCATTTGACTTTTTATCTGCAGTTGCCACATCAGTCTCCCCTCAGGCAGGTTTGTGGGATATGAAACACAAACTCTTGCCAATTTTCTCTTCCAGCAGCAAGTTTAATAAATGGGAAAATGGAATGAGAGAAGAGAGGAAGTTTAGAATAAAAGAAATGTCAACAGAAGCAAAGTTGGTAAAGATAAGAACCAACAGGGAAAGTGTTTTCTACACCTTTCAAGCCATCCAGTTAACTTAGAGGTCTAGAACAGGCAAGGATATAAGAACTTTACATTGACCTGACAAGAGGGAAACATCTATTTTTAAGAGAGCACTAAAACCATGCCTGCATTTAGATCATTAAGAAAAGTCAAACACAAATCAGATGCCGAGCACCCATTTACAGAAGAAAACAACTGATGAAAGAGAGAGGACAGCAAAATAAGAGATGCTCAATCCCAGGGTATTGCAATTCATGTTAAATTCACCCATAATGTGTTTGCAAGGGCTCTGCATTTCCTTATCAAGGATAATCAAGTCAAACAGCAAGGACAATAAGAAATGAGGCTCCGATACATGTGGAAATGCTGATTTCCTAGGTGACATTAGAGTTTTTACATTAGCATCTGACATAGCATGGCTCAACAGTGGTATCCGGTGGTTGACATGATTTGGAAAACAAGAAAGCGCTAGCAATCTTATTGCAATTATAACTGAATCATATTTAACTTCAAGCTCTAAGAGTGAAAGCAGAAACTAAGTTAATGCCACAAAAATTATATAGCTTGAAAACCTTCTGCATACTAGTACAAAGTCATAAAAATCTCTAACAAATCAGGGGAAAAATAAAAAATCTGATCACATAAAACATCTATGAGAAACTAATTTAAAATCTTAAACCATCTCAAAAAAAACCAAAAATGTTGTGTCAATGTTAATCTCAATAAAAATTTCCAATTGACACAAGGATAGAATTGCAAAATGCAATGCAAATTTTCCAATTCCTGTATTTTAAAGGCCATTACCAACTTAGCAAACAAACTTCAAATATATTCAATAGAAGTTCAAATTTAGATTATGAAACAGCAATCCTAGATACCTGGGATATGATGAATGTTCAATGGCAAAAGGCCAATTCATTATGAACGAATCCAAAATTAAAATTATCTAGAAAGTTAGTTGACATTTTCTACTAAGAATTACATGATGTAGATTACCTCAATAGAGGGCAAAAGCAACGCGCTATATCGAGGATCTCTTCCTACCATCTGTACCACCTCTTGGTCGCTCTCCATCCCCATAGCCTTCATTACCACCATTATAGGAATCTAAGAAAAATTTTGAAAAACATTACGGCCCAAACATAAAACAACTTGAAAACAAAAAATGAAAGGCTGCATCTGAACAGAAATCATTCTGATAAAGACCTTTTTTGCAAACTGGTTGAGACATAAATACATCTTCTCCTTTTCCATCAGAATGACTGTTTTGCTTTTTGTTGCCTCGGTGCTACTTGTAACTGATGCATTTATGCTGAAAACAGGGGGGGGGCATAAGAAACCTATAAGCCAACACTAAGAAGTGAAAACATCAAAAGCAACAAATATCAACTAAACAAGGATTCATCATCAAAACAGTTGGCGATATCACCAAAGCTGCCCTCGCAGGATAAGGTCATCCAGGTTCCCATGACAGAACATTAGCTCTATCCAGCATGAATTGTTGGAAAATTGTGGAATTCATAAAAATTATTGAATGCATGCTAGAAGGAATTCTAAGGTGTCATTGAAGACCAATCTCAACATTGTAGAGGAATCCTACCCCAAAATCAAAATATTGTATCAAGATTATATTTTGCTTTCCTCCAAATATAACTATATTTTTAATGTGTTTCTGAATAACTCTATAATTTAGGATAGACCTTTTGAATTGCTTTAGAATTTCTAATAGTCACCTGTAAATGTATTGTGAATAATGTTCACACTTGTATAATGAGATATTATTTGACACAAAACCATCGAAGTGTGCCATATGAGAATTAGAATCCAATGCTCGTAATCAAGATTCTTCTGATTTTAGAAAACATTGGACCAAGATAGATAAACTATATGGGCTTTCCCAATTGTTTGTAAATCAGAGATAACAAGATTGAAATAGCAATATATGCACTAGTGTTGTCAAGAGACACTGAGGCACTCGCCTAGGTGCTCCAAGCGAGGCCCTGACACCTTTATAAGCCTCAGACGTTGGATTTCAATGAAGCACCTTGCAATTGGGTGCAAGGCATTAAGGCTAGCGTTTACTTGAAGTTCTTTGTTTTATGTTGGATTTTTCTTTCTTTTTTTAACTAATTTATGTTTTGAGCTATTTGTCTTTTTTTAATTGGTATTTAATTTTTCTTTTTAATCTATTTGGCTACTTACTACTTTAAATTATCTTATTTTGTTTTAAGGGTGAAAAATATAATTTTATATAACTATTTTATGGTATTTTATATTTTCTTTTGATTTTCTAATGATCTAATCTTAACTGGGAAGATGTATATTTTAGATTTATATAATATAATATAATATTACTTTTTTTTAATTTATAGCATATTGCCTTGGTTCATTCAGGCATACGCCTTGGGCATTTTACAGGCTTGGCGCCTTATAGTGCCTTTCTCCTTTGACAACACTAATATGCATAAAGATTCTATAGTTACTTGTAAAAGAATTAAGGAGAGAGGATATTCTTCTATAGTGGTCTATGTTTGTGTACCATCTTTCTAGTTTTTATCACACTACAAGTTATCCAAGAATGACTTCGTAGATTTCCTTATGATGATCTGGTCAAGGTAGTACGAGTTTCTATAGTTTAAAAAAGAATAACATATCCCGTGTTATTCATTTAGGAACTTAACATGAGAAACAAAATTTCTTTAGTTACGATAAATCATTACTCTTGTTGTCCACTTCTTTTGAGGCCTTGAAAAAAAAAACATATAAAATGCAAATAACCAAAATGGCAGTAAACTTTTGCATTTTACCCAATACTTCGCAACTACAAATAATTTTGCATGTCTTTAAATGCATCATGCCAACTCGATTGGTTTTTCTAATTTATCTAATTTTAGCACATTTGGAAGGAACGGTATCTATCAATCACCATCTAAACCGAAGATTTTTCTTGGTCAATAACCCCAAGAAGATAAATACAAATGATATATCATATATGAGAAGATCAACAATGTCTCTTAATGTGTGCATGATGTGTCTAAAATTGAGTTAGCCAAATACCTTTTCTTTTGGCTCCTTGCAACGTTTTACTACTTGAAATGTAGGATTTGTCTTTTTGGCACTTTTGTGATCAATGTATTAGCCCACATCATTTGTGAGGTTCATCCAACTCATTAAATGGGTTTGAGAGGCAAATAGATAGCAAAATTATTTACAGATTTCCTATGCTTGTGGTGGTTTGGTGTGTTCTTATGGAGTGGAATGCTATGACTTTTTTATCAGCCAAAATTCTTCTAAGAAATTTTCAGAAGGCAAACCAATCTTTTAGATTTCTCCAAAATGCTCTGCCCACTATACTTTTAGGGGAGTTTGATCATTGGACAACTAATGATTTTGGTGATTTTGGTAATTATAGGAATAAATCATCCCATAAGTATCTTTAGTATCCACGTTGTGTCTTTTTATTCTCTTGATTAAGTATTCTTAATAAAAAAAAAAAAAGGCATTTCACCTAATCTATGCTCAAAGATAGAAGGTTGAAGAGAACAAGATTCATACGGTACACATAAAAGAATAAAAGCTTTACAAGTTGATGGTAAGAATATAAGTTAAGGAATTTCACAACATTTAGGAATGGCCCATTTCATAATGTTTTTCATTAACAAGAACATTACTGTTAAGATGATTATATTTTCATTGTTGGGACTTCTCTATCCTATTTTACCATGGTATCAAGACTTCTTGGTGACTTTACAGAGAACCTACATAAATGTGTTTGTATCATATTAGATAAATGAGTATCATCCCATTCTACAACAAAGACTGTTGAATCTATAGAAATTGAAAATCATCCATTACATTTAGGCATCACTTAAAGTAATCTCCAGTAGCCTTTATCTAATTTAGAGAGAAACGTGAAAGGGAGAAGAGAAAGAAAGGGAGGGTCAAAATAACCAGTCAAAAGGAAGAGGGAATGCCATCCCATTCTTCAACAAAGACATAGTTGAATCTAACAAATTGAAAATCATATACTGCAGTTCAGTATCACTTCTAATGTGATCTTTGGTTAGCTCCCTGAGTGTTAGAGAAGAAGAATGCAATACTTCTAATGTAATCTCTGGTTAGCTCCCTAAGTGTAAGAGAAGAAGAATGCAAGGGGATGAGAGAAAGAAAGAGAGGTAAAGATAAGAACAAAGATATAAGAACTCACTTCCCTTTCTTGTCATTATCAATAATGATTCTGTTCTTTGAAAGTTGCTCTTGTATTAAAATCACCTAAAAAGATTAATTGTATCAGAGCTATAAAAAAAAAAGACAAAGGAAGGAAGTTCACATGAGCTCTTGAAAAAATATAGTATAAACAAAACGACCTCACACAAAATAAATTAAATTTGAGAATCTCAATAGTTGATATGAAATGAAAAGCTGAAGAAAGAAAAAGGAAATTTTGAACTCATTTGAACAGCTTATTTTGCAATTCGTGAGTCATATAATTTCCTGACACTGATAAAATAGTATTGTGTTCATCACCAGACCTCCACAAAGATAAACTTTTAGCATATTGGCAGTGTACTTGATTCACCAAAAACCACTAATGCAATTGATCCAAGAGTCATTGGAATGATTACTACAGTATGACTCAATTCAACTAAATCTTGCTCTTAAACTATCGTGCCCCTCCATTCAATTGTTACTTAACTTTCTCAAATTGTATTGAAAAGCTAAATGTTCTCTGAGAGTGAACCCACGGCATTTTTTGTCTAATTGTCCACTTCTCTCCCCTAAACTTTTAAAACATGCAATAGCACTTCACTTGGGAGCAATAAATATCTAAACATACATAAACATGATTGTTTTCCTTATATTCTTAGACAGAATATAATCATTATATAAAAGAAAACAACCAAGTTCGTCTTTCTTTTCAAAAATACAGATTATAAAGACTTACGAAGACCAAATCTCCTTTATTATTACTTATTTTTATTTGTAAAAACTTACAAATTTGTATTGGCAATTATACTTCAAGAATAAAAATTAAGGACATGTTTGCTTGTAAATTTACAATTTTCAAAAACAAAAATCTAGGAGTGAAGATAACATTTTTAATTAAAATAAAAATTGTTTTATGGGTGAATTACGATTTAGTCCCGCTAAAATCAGCAATCTTCCGGTTTGAATTTTATATTTTTTTTAGTTTTCCAACGTTAACCCTGTTGTTTTAAAAAAATTCCAATCTAACCACTAGCTATCCAATACCGAGCAATGTCCACTTTTTCCATTTCTTTTTTTCACTTTTTCATGTCTCTCTCATCATTTCCTACCAAATCCCTATATGTGTGATGATGTCTGCCAGTACTTCAAACTTGAAAAGATTCTAAAGGTTGGTCCAGAAATGGTTACATTATCTATTTAATAGGTAGGGTCCCCAATGAACTTTCTGGAAACCTGAGAGTTTGATATTGGGAACTTTTAGCAACATTAATAAATAAAAAATAGTGAAAATATAATTTACCCTTTCTTTTCTAGAAACCAGACTTTCTATTTTCTTTTAGCAGAAAGCTTATCCATCTAAGAAAAAAGTAGCTTCACATATTTCTCACTTTGGAAAATGACGACCAAGTTTGCTTCACTTACTTTTTTTTTTCTATGTTCTTTTGCTAAAATATGATGAATGCAACCTTGTTTCCTATAGAAAAAAAATGTATAATAGAAATGAAAAAAATAATATCAAAGTAAATCCAACATCAATAATTTAGAAGTTATCCATAACTGATAATGACATGGAAATGCCAGCTAAATAAATTTCCCTTTAGAAAAAACTACCTATAGATAATAGCTACTTCAAGATCAGGCATCATAACATTTATAAAAATTCAGTCTTTATGACACTAAGGCTCATGTTAACCCCTAACTTTATGCAAAATGTAAATATAAGACCTAGCATCATTAAGGCACATAGTTCAAATCAATGCAAAATATGTCACACAAGCATAAACTTTATTTAGACAAATTAAATAGATTATTTCTTCCTGATGTCAAAAGGCATTAGTAAACAACAAGCAGAATATCACCTTCTCAGTTCCTTTGACAACAAAATATCCTCCAGGGTCAAGGGGGCACTCACCTAAATTCAAAGGAAAAATGAAAGAATATGAAAGGAAGAAGCAAGAGGAAATAAGTGGCAGCAAAAGCAATGTTAGAGTTTATGCATACATACCAAGTCTCGCAAGTTCAGCTTCATTTTTTCCATACAACACACAGCAACAACTTCGTAACATTATGGGCATTCTTCCAATGACAACATCATTCTGCAAGAACTACTTTGTTTAAAATCCGAATCACACGTCCTCAAGCATTAGATATCAAAGTACAATTTGACTACCTTTATCATCTTCTCCTTCCGACCATGGCTTCCTGAAATATACTCTATATTAACCAATATCGGTGCAGCATACCTGAAACTCACAAATTCAAAAACTTGTACAACTTAGAAGACAAATAATTCAAGTGCACAATGGTTGCAAATTGCAAGTTTAGAGTTCCATCAGGGATAGCCAAACAGTTTAATGCGCTAATTATCAACAAATTTTAATCAAGGAAAACAGAAGAAACAAATTTGGGTTTTTTTTTCCTTCTTGCAACACCAACATGCTGAAACCAGAGTTTCCTGCTTCTGACAATGAAATATATCCCCATTCATCACACCAGAGCTAGAACATCATCATTGTACCACTCTATAATAATACAAAAGAGAGCACAGAAAATTGATGAATGTCTGATGTGGAGAGTGATGAAATCATATTCAAGTATCGCTAATGTGCACCCAAATGGATTAATGGAAGTCTCTTCAGTTCTCGAATTGAGAAGGGCATCATCAAGTGCAGGTTAGGATCATGAGGGAGTGTAACAGCTGGTAAGCATATTTAGTCAATAGTATTGGCAGATAGGGGCTTGGGCTAAAGCTAGAGAGAGTGAAGCTTTGGACAAGTAACCATTTGCACTCTCCTTGAAATAATGTCACTCCCCATTTTGATTTTGCATCAGAAAGGGAAGGATAAGTGCATAGTTTACACAGGTTCAGTGTTACCAGGGGCAGGCCATGGCACCCTCAAAATTTGGCAAAGTTAATGCCATTGAATTTAATGCTTATTTCTAAAAAAATATGCAATTTGGGAACCCTCCCCCTTCCAAAAAAAATAAGGTACTATTCTATAACCATTATTTGCTTATTTTATTTGCAAATGTATCATAGTATATTAGTTTTTGGCACCCTGATACCTAAAACCCTAGTTCTACTCCTGCAGATGGCCATTGCAAGCTTGATTTTTTTTTGTAGCTATCTTTACTTGTACCACTTTGTGACATTTCTAGGATTTTCTAAATCAGTACACAAATGCATTGGAAGGCCTTCTGTTTTAATCTTCATACTTTAAGTTCTTTCATACAGATTGTCTAGCTCTATTCACTTTTACAAAGTTTTTCTTTTACCTAAAAAAATGGAACATAAGAAAAAAACCAGGAGAAAAAAAAATCAATTAAGAAACTAAAAGAACATGAATGGCTACATACGTCGTGTCAGATAAGCGACACATATGAGGAGTAATTTGTTCACTAATAGCATCGACCACCATAGAAGGCTTTCCAATCTTAACATCTGTAAACCTACAAGATTTAAGACCAAAAAAAAATTAAAAAAAGGTACCACAATTAATAGAATCCAATCTCACAAAATATTAAAAAAAAAAAACCCAGATGATCTTTTTTTTCCCTATTTCTAAATGCTGCTTCATTTCTCAAAATAAACAGACTTTACCAGCTTGTGCACCCGTGCACCCAGAGAAAGCAACCAAAACATAAAATGGATAGATGAATGATTACCTCAGATAAAGACTAGGATCAACTGTGGACACAATCCGATCATTGGCACGCACAATCTTCTTGATTCCAATATTTATAAAATAATTAAACGAATCTAAGTGCTGCTTCACTAACCCTCTCCCCTATCAAAAACCATTAAAATTTTCTTTGAGAAAAAAACCCTCTAGCAGTAACACACTGTAAATTCACATAAAAAATATATAAGAAAAAAACAAAGTACGTTCATATTTAAATAACAGAAAGTTGGGTTACCTTTAAAAATTCAGGGAGAAGCTGGAATTTGTCGACGGCGGATTTTACTGGTGGAGCGGCATGCTTTTGCTTGTCAATTAAATGGTCAACAACGTTCTCCCTTTTAAACAGAATTAAAAAATAAAATTGCAAATTTTTTAAGAAAAAATCAGTAACCAAAATCAGTTTTTTTAAAAAAACAAAACAAAACAAAAGCGCCATAACGAAACAGAGAGAATGACTTACTCAGACAGAGAATCGGCTTGCACGACAACCATTAGTGGGTTTTTTTTTTATGAGAGAGGTTTTGGTCTGAGCAGAACGGCTTGATGATGATGATCTCTGATAGACTCTCCCGGTGGTGAAGAGGGGTTTATGCTTTAATTCGTCTTAAACCCTGAATTTTGTACACCAGCGGATTGCGTCTGGGTTGGGAATCAGTTTGGGTTTACTTTCTTTCCAAGAGGGTTCGGGGTCGGGTCTAATTAATCCCTATTGGGCCGCAAATCAGCCATCTGAAGATTTTAGCTTGAATTAGCCCATGGGCTATTTTTGTGTTTTTCGTAAATCAAAAAAGAAACTTGAGTAAACTATTATTATTATTTTAAAAAAAATTCATGAAATCACTGTACATACATTCAAAATTTATTATGAATTCATATAATAAAATTATTATTTTTCTCTTCATAGTAAAAGTCATGTACCTTGCTTCTAGGAGCAAAATTATTTTTTTGATGAGACTTATCTATTATTACAATGAAGGTAGAATGATTTTTTAATTGTTTTTACACAATGAAATATCTAAAATATTTTTAAAAGTTAAATTTGTTTAGCTTTTTTTAGAGGAGAATTTTTGGTTTTCTATCTAGCCAAGAGTTTTTCAATCCTTTTGTTATGGTTTTTCATTAATATCATTTAGGGTTAGGTAGTAGTCTTTTTAGAAATATATATATATATATATATATATATATATATATATATATATATATATATATATATATATTGTTGGCACGTTCAACACATGAACCAACACATGAACCAACTTGTGGAGGTGCCTGCACTTTAAGTGAAATTATCTCGAGGTGGCACTTGTAGAAATAAATTTTTTTCTACCAATAAAATTTCACCATGTGTCATTTTTATTTTATTTTTACATGAAAGGATAAAATAAAATTAAAATAAATGACATGAAAAATAAATAGACTTTCATATATTTCTTGGCCAATGAAAAGTTGACACATGAGATGAGATATTTAAGATATTTTGTTATAAACACAAGATCTCATAAATAAAAATCAACTAATAAAATAATGTCATATGACATTGAAAAATGACTTGAGAACCCTTATAAATACCTATAAATAGAGGGCTTCACCCTAGACAAAAGGGAAGAAGAATTTTTTGAGATACAAAATTTTCTTCAAGATAAGCATTTTAAGCAATGAACTCTCTCAAAAGCTCCCAAACCTTTTTTATCTACGCTTGAAATCTACAAAGAATAAAACTCTATTGGATCAAGCCTAAATATCTCATAAGAATTCTTAAACAACACTTTGAAAACAAATCAAATATACTCTTCAAAGTATCAAATCTCACTTCGTAATACATCCTCAAATTCACGTTTTTACAAAGCACAAATCTTGTCTTGATTTCATAAAATAAATCAAGTCATCATATATCAAATCTAAGAAAAGAATCAAGGGATTGTCTTATTCTTTTGAAAGAATATTTTAGATAGAGATTATACTCATTCATATATTTAATAAAATCATATATTTGTACATGTATGCTTGTTCAATTTCAGATGCTCAAAATTATGTATATAAAGATCAAGCCTTATCTTGTATTCGTATTTCCAAAAGTTTTCATCTATACGTTTATCCAAGAACAATATGTAATCATGTATTGTGAGCTTTCCTGTTATTAGAGGGACCACTAAGTGCTCGACGGGCAGTTTTCTCATTTTAAACCTAGAATTATATGAAATTGTGCCACGTTTTTTATTTTTAGAGCTCATTTGATATTATGATAGTAGTTGTTTTTCAAAGTATTTTTCAATTGAATAATGTTTTTTATTTTTTAAATTTTATTTTTGACATCAATAGATCAAAATGATCTAAAAACATAAAAAAAGTAATGAAAACAAAAAAATATATATTTTTTTGCAAAAGCGCTTTCCAACTACAAAAACAAACAAAGTCTTGTACCAAAACAAAAAAAAAATCTCATTTTGAAGGATTAAATCTAAGACCAGATAATATGTAAAACTGAACTAATATTTAAACCATATTAGAAATAGCACTCACACTACTAATAGTAAAAATCATAAATTCATTAGCAAAGCAAAGGTGAGTTTTTTAAAAAAAAAAAATCAAGATTTTATAAAAAAAAGGCTAGTGTAAAAAAAAACTTGGCTAACTAGAAAAAAAATATTTTTATGTATATAGACATGGAGAAGATAAAAGGAAAGAAAGGAAAGCTCTATACTAAACTGAAAAACTGAAATAGTGAGACTCTTGAAAATCTAGATTGTCCATTATAAGATGCTTCTGAGGCCCCTGTATAGATCCAAACATGTATAAAGAAAATTCTTGTTTGTAGACCTTAACTAAAGAGCCAATCTCTAAAGTATAAAATGAAAATCATCATTCCATTCTATATCCTTGTCTTGAAACACCATGTTATTTCTAGTCACCTAGATCACCCAAAGAATTCCATAATACAACGATAAAATTGCTCGTCGCTGAAAACTCCTTGTCACCAAATGATCATGTTGCAGCAAAACATGATCAATTGAATTTGGCATGCACCATTTGATCCTAAGCCAATTCATAAATCTACTATATAGGTTCCATGGCTCCAAACAATGTAGGAACAAATGACAATAGGATTTTGTTTCATAGTTACAAAATGGACAAGTCACTTATTGATGAGATATGATGCATGTAGGCTAATAACTCCCTGGTACATAAGCTGTCATGCATCAGTTACCAAAGAAAGACTTCAATTTTGTTAGGTACTAGACCTTTCGATGATAATGAAACGGTTAAAGACACACTTGAAAATATTATCCTGTCAATAGTTATACATTCAAATTCAACTATGTAATTATATGTTGTTTCAAGATTCCAACACCATTTATCTATATGATCATACAATAAGACAACTCCTGCGTATATAAATGAAAAAAGTGTATAAATTGTAGTTTTGTACCTCTCATCTCTCTTTGCCATTGTACGTTTAATCTTGGGACCAACATATCATAAATTATTGTTGTCAATTATTAACCTATAACATTGAGGCTTAAAAATGTCCCCTTCACAAACTTCACTAAAGAACCAACTATTGATTTTGTTCATGAAAATATATTTAATAAAAAAATTATTTATATTTAATATTCATCAATTATTTTATTTATAAATATAATATTTAATTAATAAATTTAGAGTAAAGATAAGGTTATTAAGACAAAAATGATTTGCAAAGAAAATTATAAAGTCGTTATAATTATGAGAATGTTATTGCTTCAGAGCATTATTCATAAATGTTCATGGTCAATGCTTTATGAAAATTGAACATTAATTAGAGTTGTTGAGATATGAAAGGAAGCAGTTGTTTTTATAAGCTGAGATATGAGGGACAATTAAAACTAATATATAAGTGATTGTCAGATGAAATGTATGTTGAATTGACCCGCATGAGAATTTTATATGGAGATATCATCTATGTGTATGGAAAGGTTCATGTTACAGTCGTGTAAGTAATCCTTAAACTTGAGATCACTAAGTTATCTTATACAAAGAATTTTATACTTCATACTATATGTTGTCCTAATTATGGGTAACAAACAAGTAGATATTGAACATAATATGAATTATTTGAAGGTATTTAAGTAATGAAAAATGATTCATCATACTAGGTGAATTAAAAAAAATATTTCATCTGTTCTCAAATAGTATTGATTGTAAAACCTTACGCAAAGTGAAATGAGATTTGAAAAGAGTTTTAAATCTTATTCAAATAATCAATGACTATGATGTTGAGAAATATGATTTGACAGAGTAGTCACACTCCATGTTATAATATCTAAATTGGAACATTGTTGATGAAGGAATAATAATTACACCAAGAAACTGATAACAACCTCATTCATAGTGTAGATGGTTTTTGGATGTGGATAAATATACGTCACTAACACAAACATTTTATTTTCTTTTAGACGGCCATTCAGCTTTTCAGGATCACCTTCTAAATGACTATCTTTTAATTAATACACTCGAATATTATTTAAAAAAAGAAGAAAAGAAACTGGACAGGCGCTGAACCGTTGTTAATTGCTATCAATATTGTCAAAATGATTACAAATGAAAGCGTCTTCTGATGTTCCATTGGTTGTAAATGAAAGCAATGTGTTTAATTTCCAGGTGATGGCATGCGATGGCCTTGGGGATGTAATGAGCAGTGCAGATGTCACAAGCATATATAATCAAGGACACCGTCAAAGAACCTGGTATCTGCTCCCAGATATTGGCGACAGAAGCTTCCGAACAAGGCAGCAGAGATAAAATTATTGTCAATGTAAGTGTTTTCTCATTCTTCCAGGCTTCTGGTACGTAGTTAATTCATTTGTTTGTATGATAATAAATTAGCCTATGATTTATTTTCGCGAAGGCTTGAATGTATAAAAGGGACTATAATGCCCTGTAACAATAGAGAAAAATGAAAGAAAATATCAGTTATTGTTGCTCTTCCCCCTCTGATATTCTGCAGAAAATTGATGACTTGTTAGCTGAGAAAAACGGCCACCCAACGCTTCCTCTTGTTGAAATCTCACATTCAAATCAAGTTGAATCAATGATCTTATTGTTTATGTGTATGTCTATATATATATATATATATATTGAGAGATGAGGAGCTGATAATTCCTTATAAGTTTTCAAACAAAGTTTGAAAGAAACTGAAAGGGCCAATTTAGCAGGATGATCACCTTCATAAACGTAAACATAGCTGCAACAAAGGAAAAACATACTATACAATAAAAAGAAAATATTATATTTTTTGATAAATTCAAGTGTTTGTAATACAAATTGCGAACTAAGCTAAACCTAAAATGCAGTGCTAAACATTAGAAATCTCTTGTTTATAGCCGTACGTACCAAAACAAAAACAAAGAACATATGAAACGAGCATTGCACCTAGACATATGTCCAGTCTTTGTGACCATATAAGCTCCCTAAATCAACGTGATCATACTCGAACGAATCTTCAGTAGGGAAAACTTCAAGCCCCGTCTCCTGATTCTTCAGCTGGATTGTCGTCGAGACTCGGCATAAGCTGGTCGAGATCCTGAATGATCTGGCTGATATGATAACCATTGAAGATAGCTTCTAAGTAATCCGCCATCTCAATATCGTCCAGCTTATCTGAAATAGTTTCTTTCACGTGATCATTATTGAAACTTGCAAGCGCCATCTGTTGATTTTCGCTAATAGTTGATTCTGGAATGAAGTCTAATTGCTGATCAGGCCCCACTTGAAAGGCACGTTCATTGCTGACAATATCTGTCAAATCATGAAAAATATCTTCATCTTCAACAACACCATCCTCTTTTCGAACAATTCCTGCCTCAAGCTCTGTCTCCAGATTTTCAGTAACAGTTGGTTCTTCAGTGAAGTTTACTTGGCCAGGCTCCACTTGCGCTGCAGGATCAGTGTTGGTGAAAGAATCTTCAGTGGCGCAACCCGCATCATCCTCCCATGAATCAACACCCGCCTGAAGCCACGTATCCACATTTTCAGCAATCTGCTGCAGTTCTTGATCTTGTGACAGTTTAGCTCCCCGGTTGACGATTGCCGATAACTCAGGCTCCATGTTCTGAACTGGAGCCGTTGCTGCCTCAAGCCACGTCTCCTGATTCTGGATAATCTGGTGGGGTTGTTGATCTTGTGACCTTGTAGGTTCTGAGTTGATTACTGGAAGATTTTTAAATCTTTGGCTAATCTGGATTATATCCTCATCTTCAGCAACTCCAACAATTTCTGAAAGGTCCATCAACTTCCTTTTCTTCGATTCCTTTGTCTTGAGTTGAGAGATCACAATATTTTCAGAAATCAATTCTGAACCATACTGCAGCATTATCCAACCATCATGGTTCGGTTGTCGCTTGTTCTTGTAACGGAATCTGTTTTTCATTCCTATAACAGCTCCTTCCCTAGTACTCACTTCTTCTCCGCCGTCACCATGCCATGTGCCGCCATTCTTACCAACCTTTCTGTTCTTGTTTTTAGTACAATTGACCGTTTTCTTACTTAGTGTTGTAAAAAAGTAGAGGCCATTATCACCTGACTTGTGACCTTCAAACCTGTTGAAGATCTCCCAGGGTTCTTCTTCGCCATAAATATTGTAGTCCTTGAACAAGCTAGCAAATTCGGCAGGCAAACCTCCATTGACTTTCCTGTCTAGATAAAAGCCGATCAATTCTTCATCAGTGGGGAGGAATTTGTATCCAGGAGGAAGGCGAGAAGGGCTGTTTTGCATTGTGTAAAACGAGAGTAGGGTTGTGATCTTCAATGACAAAACAAGTTAGGAGAAAGAGAGGCGAGAAGCTGATCTAATATTATAAGTGCTAGGGTTTTTTTTTTTTCCTTCTTATGACCGGAAAGAGCTGAGGGCTTCGCTATATATATATATATATATATATATATGTTCTCATTAATTAATTAATTATTAAAATCCCAATTTGTTGCTGAATCTCGTTGAGATATAAACACGATCATCCTTGTCTTTTTACGACGCTTATCTTTTGGCAAAAGAGAAAATTAATATAAGATATTGTGATTTGATTTAACGACGAAACTTTCGGTGTCTGTGATTATCCCATGCATTGCCACAACAAATCTTTTTACACTTTTTTCTGTCACCGAAAATGCTTTTCAATTTTTTAAAAAAATATATATTTTAATTATTAATTGTGTCAAAATCTTCATTTTCTTTTTTATTTTTCCACATTTTAAAAACCAACTTAAAGAAATTATAAAATTAACCATACAAAATTTCTTCCGTGGATAGCAAGAAAAAAAATCTATAAATGCAAATAACTATAATCATTAACCCTTACACATTTATCTTCATGCTAATCATTAAGATATCTCTCACAACATTACCTTCAACCTTTACACATTAATTAATTAATTAATTATTACAATCCCAATTTGTTATTATCTTTTATCTTTTTACGATGCTTAAAGCAGATAATATATCAGAATATATTTTTAACAACACTTTTTGGTCACTGAAAGTTAAATAATCTTCCTTTCCTTTTTTAATTTTCCACATTTCAAAAATCAAATTTAGAGCAACAACCACACAAAATTTCTTTCAAAAATACCGTAGATAGTAACAAATATTTTTTAAATGCAAATAACCAGCTTAATCACTAACCTTCACACATTTATTATTATGCTATATACATCCATTTTTGTCGTGCTGCCCTGTCTTACTATGGAGTGGTGCAATATGGCAGAGCAAGGAAATGGTGCTGGCAGGGGTGCTTACGCTATTGCAAGCTGCATAAAAGGCAAGGTAGTAAGTCGGATCATATGTGAAAAGAAAATAAAATAGAAAAGAAATTTTTTTATCTTTTGCAATTTATAATGTTTTTGTGTGGATTGTCTTCACATTTGGTTGCCTCCCTAAAGCGCTTTTCTTTATTGTCTTTGGTTAAATAGAGTTTTCATCATGTCATGCATCCTTGTAGATTAGAATATTGACCAATTCTACTTTCTTCTAAGTAATGTCTTCAAAATTCTCAACAAAAGACTTAAGTCTGTAGCCATACACTTTGAAAACCTTGTTAGTTTTAATGGTTTGGATTTTAATAACACCATGAGAAAAAATATTCAAAACAACAAATGGTTCAATCTATCTAAATCATAATTTTCTAGGTATCAATTTTGATATAGAGTTGAAAAGTAACATTTTCTGCCAAATAAAAAATTATTTGCGCTGCAAAAACTTATCGTGAAGATATTTAGTTCCCTCTTTATAGAGCCTTGCGTTGTCATAACTCATATGCTTCCAATCGAACTTCTTCAAGTTGTTGCAGCTATAGTTTTCATTCTTCTCTCACCTTTTTAGCATTAAGATTGTATTGTTTCACTTCCCAAAAGACACGATATTCAATTTCAATCGGTAAATGACATAACTTATAAAAAACCAACCTATACGGTGACATCCCAATTAGAGTTTTTTATGTTGTGCGGTATGCCTAAAGCGCATCCTCTAGATGCAGGCTCCAATCCCTTAGGTTGGGGTTCACCATCTTCTCCAAAATGTGCTTTATTTCTTAGTTTGAAACCTCAGCTTGTCTATTGGTTTATGGGTGGTAAGTTGTGGCTACTTGATGGTGTACTCCATATTTTCACATTAATGCTTCACCAGTTTGGTTGCAAAAATAGTTGTCTTGGCCACTTATAATTGCTCTTGGAATTCCAAACTTACTGAAAATGTTAGATTTAAGAAATCTTCCAACAACATTAGAATCATTAGTACGGGTAGCCTTGCTTCTACCTATTTCAAAACATAATCCACAACAAGCAAAATGCAAAGAAATTGGTAAGCATACAAAAAAAAAATTAGGAAAGGGCTTCATAAAATCTGTCGCACCCTCGCGGCGTTGCGGCAATCCTCGATTGGTTTCGGGGCCTTTGTTTTGTGTAAAGGGAGTCGCCACCTAGTATTATGGTCACTAGGAAACCTAACTGGTCTTTCAGAGATTCTAAGGCAAGGGACTGGTTGCGTAAAGGGAAGGTGTTAGCACCCCTAGTACGCCTTACCTAAGGTAAGCTGCTTGGTGTTTGGTTTGTCTTATAATTGCTATGGTGTTGGTGTTTTCTAATCCCATCAGTTTTTCTCGGTTTGATTCTAACTAAATTTATTAAGATAGAAATCTTAGGAGATTCCATGTGCTTTACAAGCTCATTTTTCCCTTGGTATTTCAAGAGTTTGCGACTCGTAAATCACAAGGAGGAGGGACAAAAATTTAGAAATCTAGGATGCTTTAAAAATCTATTTTTTTTTGTCTTAGTGTTCTATACTCTCACGGCTCGTGAACCATGGAGTAAAAAAATTAAAATGTCCTCGATTATAATCAAGGCTTCTTTCAAGGATGTGTGCAGATTTATTATTCTTAAAAAATTATTTTGGATATTTACCACTCCGGGTTTCTTTATCTAAATATTAACAGTGAATAATAACAAATTATTCCCAATAATATTTTGGATATTCGTCCTTTAACGATTTCTTTATCCAAATATTAATGGTGAATAATAGATGAATTCCCCCCAAAATAAGATTTTTATATTTTTTAGAATATTGGCCAATACCCTTTGGAGTTTTACAAACATGTTGTAAAATCCAGAAATGCAAGAAAATAATTTTTGTTGTGTTTAAGAAATCCATGTGAAAACACATTTTCGAAACATCCAATATTTTTTGTATATAAAAAAAGCGTTCAAAACATGTTAGGGTATTGGCCGTACGCAACACACAAGAAAACATTTTTTTAAAAAAAAACCACAAGCATCACCATTAACTACAAGAATCGCAATAAAAGGTAACCAATCGCTCACATATATTCTAAAATTTACAAGAAAGCTTAAAGCAACTAAAAAAAACATAACTGGAGAGAAATAAAATACAATTTAGTGACACTGTTCATCCCCATAAACCCATTTCTTTGACAAAACTAAAACCCAACGTAACCATCACACGCAGACAGCAAGAAAAAATTAAAATAAAAACTGGAAGCATGTTCTCTAAATGTAAAAGCCATGGCCGGCTAATCTCTTCTCCAGCGGCGCAAGGAATACACACAGTGAAGGTCTCTAAATGTAAACGTTCCTAAACATGAAGGCAGCCCCTTTTACATGGACTACCGCTAAACTCCAACATCATGAAAGAATAATGCGCAAGCGTTGGCTTTGTCTAAACAGAACCAATTATTCAGAGGGAAGAAAGTTTTACAACCGAATAACCAACGAATGCCTAGTATAAAAAAATAACAAAGGAGGAGAGATTGGGGCTTATACCTGCAGATCCTGTCTGCAGCAAATAATAACCAAAGATCGAAAGACAGCTCACGTGTGCCTCCTTAGCTACTGGTAAATGACAGACGAAGCAAAGGCGCTGAAGCTGTGCTGATGAATTGAACGTTCTTCCTTTTACTTCTCTTACTTTTACTGATTTCCCAGTCGCCTTCCTCTCCTTTCTCCTCTTGTTTTTTTTCACAGTGATGAAAGGATCAAAGAAAGAACCCCTATGTTCCCCTGTTATCTGCGGTTTTTTTAAAACTCCCTGCCTCTCTTGTGTTTTGCTTCTTTCTTTTACTTTTTTTTTCTTGCTCCTCTTCCCCCAGTTTTCTCTTCTTTTTATGCTCTTTTTTTCTGCGTTTTTCACCTCCTTCACTAGGTCATTAAAGGGGCTTATATATAGTCTAACATATCTCTATTTAGGAAAGATTTAATGCATTAATTCTAGGATGCAAATCCCTACTGATTTGCAGTAAAAAACGCAAAAAAGAAACTGTCATATTCTGATTTTGATGTCTAATTTTGATGTCTGATTTCTTTCTAGTTTTTTAGAAGATGGTGTGGCTTCTTTCTATACTTCCATAGGGCCAGTTGCTCCCTTTGAAATAAGGCAATAAAAACGTGGTTACAGCTCCAAAAATCAGGCATGATGATAAAGGAAAAATAGCAGGAATTTGCAGAGAAAAAAGAAAAGAAATCAGATGGAGGGTGCAGCTGCAAAGTCTAATTTTCCTTATTCGGTGTGGTAAAAATCCTGTCATTTATGCTGATCCAGACCCCCTCTCCAGCTTTCAATGTCCTTCTTCAATTCAATCCCTCAATTTAGCACTTTTCGATTCAGTCCTTGGTCCAAAATGTCCTTCAAATCAGTCCCGCGAACTTGGGCAAAAATCCTTCTCGCGGTCAGGAATCCCTGCTTTCAACACTAGATATTCAAACGAAAATATCTTGAGCTTTTGATATTGAAATCAAGTGATTCAAAAGCCCAAATTTATCTACGTGTCCCGGACTACAACTTTGATGAGGATTCAAAGTGAGATAAATTTGTTTTGAATAACAGAATTGCAACCAAACTCGGCTAGAAACCGTCTCGCGGCAAGATTCTATGTTTTCACGCTAGATTTCAAACAGGAATATCTTGAGTTTCTGATATCGGAATTAAGCAATTCAAAAGCTCAAATTCATCTACGTGTCCTAGAATACAAAATTGATGAAAGAGTTGAAGTGAGATAAAATCATTTTAGAGAACAGAATATGCCAGTAATCTAGTTGGTCAAAAAGGTTCTTAATCTGACAATATCGAGCATCCGAATCTGACTGAGAATTTGCCCTAAGAACAATGATCCCTAGGACCAAATAAAGATGTACGTCAATTTTTTAACATATCATGAGTGACAGAATATACCTAGGATGGTCAGATATCATACGAAACCGAGTCAGAATCAGAGCCTAAGTTGGAACAAAAAATTACGGCAACAGCAGAACCATTTTTTTATGCAAATTCCAAGGGATTTTTTTCAACCTTAAAAACCAGATAAAAAAGGAATGAATTTGGCATTATGAAGACTTCTGATCAATCTAAGAAAACCTAAATTTTGGCAGCAAAGTGGAAGGATAAAGAGAAAAGAAAACAGCTTAAACAACGTTTCGAAAAAATATTTCTTTCATCTACTTTTGTCAATCTTCCAGCAAACATGAGGTCCAAAAATAAGTAACAACAAAATCCATTCCCCTTACCAAAAAAAAATCTTACATTATAAAATAGGAGTTTACGGCATTTTATTCCTACGAGATAAACTACCCAATTTTTTTTTGTCATTTTTCACAACTCTTGCAAAATTGGTAAGCATCCCTTGAAAGAGTTTCCCAATAAAACCCACTGTCTTAGATTTTTCTAGTTGTTCTTTTGGGTCCAAAATGTCTACCACATGTATGACTATGATAATACGTAAGAATGGAATGAATTTCATTGTTAGTTACACATCAACGAATAATGTAATAAAAACCTATATATTTTCCAAAGGTATGGTTCTTCCCATATATAATACTTAGAGTCATTTTTATTTTGTTTTTCTTTACCTTATTCAAATAATTAGGCAACATTCCAGCAACTATGAAATTTACCTGATCAGCAAACCAAGGTTCCTTACCTTGCACATGCAGTAGCTACTCATTGGGGAATGTCTAAGCAATGGGCAATAAATCTTCCTCACGCATAAACCTACTCAAATGATCTACCATAGAATTGTCAGCTCATTTTCGATCCTTGATCTCTAAATCAAACTCTTACAATAAAAGAATCATGCGTATATGTCTTGGTTTGGATTCCTTCTTTGCTAGTAAATATTGAAGGGTAGCATGGTAAAAAAACAATCACTTTAAATCCAAATAAATATGATCTAAAACTTGTCTAAGGTAAATACAATAGCTTAAAGCTCCTTTTTAGTGGTAGAATAGTTATATTTAGAGGAGTTCAGCGTCCTTGATGCATAACAAAAACATGACTTTTCTTTCCATTTTATTGGCCAAGTACAACTTTTACGGCATAATTACTCGCATCGCACATGATCTCAAAGGGAATATCTTAATTAGGTGGATTTATAATTAGTACTGAAGTAAGCAGTGTCTTCAATTTGTCAAATGATATTTGACACTCTTCCTTGAAGTTAAATAGTACATCCTTTTACAATAACCTTGACAATTGTTGTGCAATTTTCAAGAAATATTTGATGAACCTCCTGTAAAAGCTTACGTGGCCAAGAAAACTACGGATGTCCCCAACATTACTATGGTATGACAAACTTGTAATTAAATCAACTCTGGCATTATCAACCTCAATATCCCTACCTGAAACTACATGACCCAAAACTATTTCCTGTTGAACTATGAAATGGCATTTTTCATAATTTAGAACCAAGTTGGTGTTAATGCATTATTTTAAAACCTTGGTTAAATGATCAAAACATTGATCGAAAGAATTGTCATAAACAGTAAAGTCATCTATAAAAATTTCAATGTAATTTTCAATCAAGTTAGAAAAAATGATCATCTTGCATCTCTAAAATGTATCTAGGGCATTACATAATCCAAAAGGCATATATCTGTAAGCGAAAGTCCCAAATGGACAAGTAAAAGTTGTTTTTTTCCAGATCTTCTTGAGCTACAACAATTTGATAACAACTAGAAAACCAATCTAAGAAATAGAAAAATGACTTACCTGCTAGTCTTTCAAGCATTTCATCAAAAAAAGGAATTGGGAAATGATCTTTTCTTATGTTAGCATTCAATTTCCTGAAAACGATGTATATTATCCACCCATTCTGAATTCTCATAGGAACGAGCTCATTTTGTTCATTAGGAACAAGTGTCAAACATGTCTTTTTAAGAACTACATGCACAGGACAAACCTATTGACTGTCAGATATGGCACAAATGATTCCTTTGTCAAGTAGCTTCAAAAAAATTTTCATTGCCACTTCCTTCATGGTTGGGTTCACTTTAGATTGAGGCTCTCTCACAGGTTTGACATCATCTTTCAGTAAGATTCTATACATGTAAATTGCAGGGCTCATACCTTTTATATTAGCTAAAATTTATCCGATAACTATTTTATTTTCTCTTAAGACCTTCTATAATTTTTCTTGAAGTGTATGATGTATAACATCAATAAAAATAACAATGCATACATCTTTTGTACAATCAAAGTAATTAAATCCTAAGTGTTATTTATAATTGTTATCTTCAAAGTAAACAATTTGAGTAGAATTGATTAAGGATCTCAACCTCATTTTCTTGAAGGGAGTTCTTCGGATTTCACTGGCTTGCAACAACATCTTAGGAAAGGTCTCAAACTAATAGTTTGAGGGATAGTTGCCTCCTTGAAATTCATCAAAATTATCAAATAATGGATCAGAAGTCAAGCATTTAGTTAAGTTAGCGTCCTCAAATTTCTGGAACACACTCGTTGAAAGTACTCTTTTAGCACAAGCACCTTCAACATTGGCCTTATTATGCCTTTATGTTATATTGTAGATGAACTTTATTTGTTTAGGTTCCACTTCCAAGGCAGGTTTGATATTGATGATTGTTAGTTCAATCTCAAAAGTATGTTTAGTAGGGTAAACTCCATTCACCACCAGAAATTTTAGATTTATCGATAGAATTTTTCATCGATATTTATACTCATTGTTTGTCGGCATCAAAACTTACAGGTAAGCTCACGGATAGAAATAATCCATCGAAAAAACTCTCGTTGGTGATTTGTGGTCTATTAGTAATAATTTTATAGATAAATTTACTGATGGACAAAGCACGCTAAAAAAAAAACTTTACCCGCTTCATTCCATCAGTATTTCCATCGTGGAATATAACATATCATTGACATAAAAACTATATATCATTCCATCAATGATTTTTTTACCTTCCATTGGTATGTTCATCGATGAATTTGACATAAAACTGTCAAACAAATTGTCTATTATTCCGTCAATGAGTAAACAGTAATAGTGACATTTGCAATAATATTTTTCCAACTCTGTAAAATATACTGACAAACTAAGTCCGTCGATAGCCTCGTTAGTAATAATTTAAAAAATATATATATTTTTTAAAAAACTATTAAACAACAATATCAAATAATTTAAAAAATTAAATTAATATAAAATTCGAATATTTATTAAAAATTTAAACATTTATAAGTTCAAATACAATTAATCTAGAATAAAGATGCTGCATAACATCCTTATTTTCGGGACTACACATCAATCAAGAAAAGGGAAATATGGTAAGAAAAAAAATTTAAACGGGATCCATACAAGGTTGGCCGAAATTTTTACCAAAATTTTGACAAAGTCTCCCTTATACCAGGAGATCCCAAGTTATCGATAAATAACATATACACTTCTATTACTCATTAATCAATCACATCCCAATCATCCGTAATCTCAAACATCATAACATGCAATAGTATAACTATAATATCCCAAATATCGATATTCTAAAATAGGACTTAAAATGATACTTAAATAGAAAAACAAGCATACATGAAGGAGTACATAGTAATATAGTTTACATTCAACCATTGAAATTAATAAATGCTATTATAATTCAAGTTATATAGTTTCTTGAAAGACAAATTACATTAGCATTCATAATTCAGTCCTAAATAACACAAAAGATAGAGAATCTAAAACGTTACTCCTATCGTGAATGTGATGGACCTGCAACAACATAACATTCAAAAATAATTATATTGAAAGCAATACTATCATGAAGAAAATATCAAACGATATGTGTGTGTGTGTGTCTTCAATACCACGTACTATTATATTTTTTTACAATACCTCATATAGTCTCCTTTTAATGCTTCTAGGTTTACCCCTCCGAAAACTCACTAAATATTTTTTTTCCTCCATTTCATCCTACAATTTTCATCCAATATCATATATTAATTTCAAAGGAATAATTCCTTTAAAATGTTGATTTACATTTCATTAATATTATCAATCATTTACTACCGCGAATATCAATCATACCACTCCTTTCCAAAACCTGGGGAGGGTAATGCCGACACTAATAAATCTTATTGGTGTCATCAGTCGCCTTTGCCAGGACCGCCTAATCAAGTTTGTGGTAGTGTTGACATCAATACAGCCGATTAATGTCATTAACTATTTCCAACCTAAAATAGTTAATCAATTTTCCATAACACCTTGGAATATTTCTGGGAATGCTGATGTCAAGCAATCTTGGCATGATTACTTTTCACATCAGGAATAGTTAATCATGTTTCATGAGGTTGCTGATATTAACATCATTTGTTGATATCATTAAATATTCTTAACTTGAATAGTTAATCAAGTTCAGTATCTCTTATTCTCTGAAAAGGTCATGCCAATGTTAGTAAATCTTACTAACATCATTGGCCTCCCATATTCAATAGTGGCTAATCAAATTCAAAAAGTGGTTATTCGAGAAGTCCATTAACATAATTTGTAATTCTTGATCGAATCCATTAATCAAATATGATTTCATTCCTCATTCATTACATCTTATCTCTTCTCCTTTTGGTTTCATTCGCAAGTATGAGGTCTAAGGATTGAACATATTACTAAAATTACTGTTATTTAAGGAAGGTATAGGTATAGAACACCTACTTGCTGCAAAAGCTCAGCTTGCGCTCCTTTGCTATTGTCGTGCCCCTCCTGATTCCACAGGCATGCTACATTATTTGTTACTCAAGTTACATTTCGCAAAATAACAACAATAATAATAACATTTATTCCTTCTTTTACAATTGTTTGCTTACATTTTTGTTTCCATTACATCCCTTAAGATTATGGTTCATTATCAAATCATAACTAACATCACAAATTCAATTTCAAATATGGATTATTTCCTTTTGAATGCCAAGACATGATGCTACACATTATTTGAGGGAAGGAAACTTGATTCTGCCTCTAACATGACTAAATTTCATCGTTTTGCCAATTTGCTGAATCTGTCAGCAGAGGTGGCAGCTCAACCTCTCCTCAGATATTTATTTATATCTAAAGTTCTAGAGCTCCAAATTAAGTGAGATTGGACTCGTTAGAAAGCTAACATCTCTGGCTATAACATCTATGAGAAACCTTCCCCAAATTCTATCAATTTTAGGCTCGAATCCTCTCTAAAATCAAGGTGATGAATCTGCCCAGTTTTCGTCAACGGTTTTAGATTAATTTTCAATTATCCTCATTTCCCTTTATTCTCTCAAAACAACTTTTTCTATGTTTTTCCTCCATTTCGTAACTCCTTATAAGAAAAGCCATAGGCTATACATAAGATTAATAAACTCATTTCCTCCTCACGTAACACATGTATTTGATTCACGAATTTCCCTACTACAAAGTTATCATGTTTTCCCCTATTATTAAGCTTCCTACCATACTTAATTCACTAATCATTAACATATGACATCCTAAAATCCCCTATCCCCCTCTTAAATTTGGTCTTGGCCAAAACTTGGCCTAAAAGCACCGAGGGTCCCTTTCTCCTTTCCATGCAATTATTTGTCTTATTTACTAATCGTTCATATCATGACAACATATCACAAAGATTTATCAAGGAAATTCAGAATTTCTTTTCCTCCCATTCAACCCTCACAAGTCGGCCACTTTTGTCACTTTGGCCATTGATTTTTCTTTGGTATTTTTGCATGATTTATTGTTTAAGGCAACTTATAATACTTTAATTAACTTAATGTTAACAATTTTTTGCAATTCTCTCAAATTTCACTCAAGAACTCTAATTTTCAAATTTTAAAATTGGTGCACAATTCCTAATCGAATTTGAATTGGTTTTCACAATTAGGTTTAGGGCTCCTTACCTAGAGGAAATTTAGGTTTCAACTCTAATTTGGTTGAACATTTTTAGCTCCTCCCCCCTTGCATGTAGCCGACCCTCTCCCTTTTTTTTCCCACACAATTTCTGCACTGGTTTCCTTATCAATTCCTTTAGCAAATGATGTTTTCTCTACTTAGTATCTAGAGTTTATATAGCCTTAACAATTTTGGTTTTTTGTCTCTCTTAATTTTGATGGAAGAAAATCTTAAATCTCCTCCTCGTTTTTGTCTCAATGCAATCGGCCACATGGAGGAGAGAATAGAGTATTTATAGTCTCATTCTTCTTAATTATACTTTGGCCTATTTTTCCCTCTTCTTTATAATTTGAGTTGTATCTCTTTTCATCTTTTAAAATCCCCCCTTAGCAATTGAATTTATTTGATTTCCTCCACAACCCCCACCTTTTATCTTTTTTATGAAAGTTTATTTTGGGGGTTTACACGTTGGAGGAGAAGGCGGCTCTTTACCTGGACCATGAGGCGAATAAGAGGGAGCACATGCACCACCAATCTTTTATCGCATCTTTTTTACCAATTGACAGAGTTTGGTTGTCTCAGCACTGAGTAGTTCATACCATAATTATTAAACCCGGCCTAGCCCGGTGGGTTGACCCAAGACCTAGCTGACCCGGTGGCTGAATTGGTCCAGGTTTCATAAGTAACCAACCGGTGTAACAACCCGACAAAACCCAGTCGACCCGGCAGGTTGACCCATGACCCAAACGACCCGGACGAAACCCAGTTTTTTTCTTCAAATATGATTTCTATCTTTCGGCTTCCCTTCTCATTTCTTCATCTTCTCTATAATGAGCTGCTGTTAACAACGGAGAGGTAGAGAGAGTGAGGAACGCTATTGTCTTTGACTGCTATAATAGCTGGTCGAAGGAGAGAGAGCTGGGTAAGGCCATCTGTGAATCACTAATCATTTTGGAATACATTAAAGAGACATGAAAGCAAACTCCTTTGTTGCTTGAAGATCCTAACCAGAAAGCCAATGCTTGTTTTTGGGCCAAATCTAGTGATGACAAGGTAATTATATGGGTGCTATGCCGCTTCCAGAACAATTAGTGTTTTTTATACAAACCAATTCCTCACTAGTTTTTAACTTTTTATTCGATTTACTTGTGGTTGTAGGTCTTCCAATCAATTAGGTGGGGTGTGCTCTTGAAGGAGGGGAAAGAGCAAGAAGAAGGGGGCGGCGACTTGTTTTCACTTTTGGTAGAGATAGGGAAAATTTTAAGGCTTTATGTGTGCTTTTTTTTAAATAATATAATATTTTTTAATATGAGAAAAAAAATTTAAAATATATTTTTAAAATTTTATTATTTATAAAATGTAAGTTTATATTTACATGAATTTTTTTTTAATTTTTTCATATAAAATAGTAAAATTTTAAGTATTTTTTAATTTTTTCGGGTTGACCCATAAAACCCAGGACCCAGCCCTTTAATCGGGTCAACCCCTAGGCCGAATTTAATAACTATGGTTCATACTCGTCTGAGCCTGAGCCCGAGCCCGCTGGTCTAAAATCATCTCAAACTTCGAAGTTTGAGGGCTTGAAATTGATTGCGAGCTTCTAATGATTGAAATATTATGAATCTTCTGTAAGTTCTCAGCCGCAGTGTTAAAGAGGTGCAAAAAAAATAATAAGACATTAAAATGGACAATACAAAAAAAAAAAAAAAAGAAATCAAAAGGCTTAGTCAGGTTTCGGATTGGCCTTCTTCATTGTCTTGTATTTCAATGGGTTGGGCTGAAATAAACTATGCTTCTTTGCTCTTTTAGTAGACAGGAAAAAGTTTGTAAGCTATGGCGTAATCAGTGCTAGCTGGTTTCTGTCGCTGCATGAGTTTGGTGTTCTTGCCAACTATCACCTCAATATTTTCCTTCTGTCTAAAGGAACTCTGCCTCTCCCTTAAAAAATCCAGGCTTGTCTTTGTAATGGCTTTTTTGTTTTCCTTCTGTTTGCATTAATCTACATTTCTCTCGGTCTAACAATAATGATGATGATGATGAACTGAATATTTATTCCCAGATCTGAATCTTAATAGGGGGGAGGCCATTGTGTTTCAAATAAGAGTTGGAGGTGGATAACATTTTATCAGCCTCTGAATTGTTAATGGTTGCGTCAAGGCCTGAGCCAATTACTTGGACTAAAATTTTGCAGACCATCATGGCCCAGGAACTGAAGCTGGAGGCTGGATGACTTTTGATAAGCCTTTGAATGGAATATTGTCCTAAGAAAGCACCTAGGATTGAACCTTAGTGAGGCTGTGATGCTGGTAATGATGTTATAGAACTGTTGTTGAGCAGGGAGATTCAACATTCTAAGCAATGGTAGCATAAAATAATTGCATAAGTCTCTGTCTGATTACAACAACGATTTTCCAATGAACATCTATTAATAGTACATGAATCAAAGTTCAAAATCAACAGGAGGTAGCATGAACCAACAATTGAACACCGACTGGAACAAATTCGAATATCTAACATCATCTGAGACAGTAACAAATAATCTTCCCTATAACTCGCAGCAACACCCTGATGCTTGGAACAAAACACTGCGTATGCTAGAAACTAGCCTGCTGCTGCCATCATTTCACAAACTGAACAAGAATTTAAGGCTGATTTGGACGATGTGTCAGTCCAGGATTTCAGGAAGAAAAAAAAACAACAATAACTGCCTCCTCCACGACCTGGATTTATTAGCAAATTGCAACAATAGTAAGGTGATATATGGGCGCATCACTTATTAATAAATGTACTGCTATTAATTAGTTCTTGAAAAGTTCCAAACAATGTTCTTGATCCAAGTTCCTGCTCCAAAACTTCTTGTAATATTCAGCATACGTGAAATCCCTGTATATGGCTCGGGTTCCATCATCGGTGAGAGCTTTAGGTGGGGTGATCAATGCGTTATCAAACGGACAGAGGAAGGAAGCAACTGACATTCTTGCCTTGTCAGTATTGGTAATGGCTCGGTGCCACACACTCTTATATCTTCCATTGCTTAGTGCCTGCAATCATTCATAGTCGTAAGAAGACCCTTGAACTTAAGTTGTTAGCATGTGTCTGACAACAAACAAGGACATGAAAATGTTCGTTGCCATTGAGCCTTGCAGCTCAACGGCACTCGTTTTCCGTTCTCGTTGGTAAAAGGAAAACAAAAAAACAAAGGAAATGCAGGTTTACCTGTAACTGGTCACCAATGTTGATGACAAATGCATCCGGATGAGGATTAACTGCAACCCACTTTCCATCTTTGAGGAGGACTTGAAGGCCTGCCACTGATACGTCTTGAAGTAAAATTGTTAGGGCGTTGGGGTCTGTATGTGCTGGCAATCCATAAGTCAACTCTGGCTCTGGACATGGAGGGTAAAAGTTTACAGCCATATGCTGTCCTTGTTCACCCAAAACATTTTTTATGTGATCCTTTTCGAGGCCTAAGCTCTCTGATATCAGTTCCTGTATTCTAAACCCCAGTTCTCGAACTTGTATACTGTAACTCCTTACAATTTCCCTATGGATACAACACATGCCACATCATTAGATATTAGCTGTACAGACTCAGTTATATCTGAAGATACATGTACCATAATTTAAAATTTTCGGTTTCTCTGTTTTTCGGAAGGATGCATGAGTGTGCACGGGAAATTTTGAAATTTGTGTCCAGAACTAATTAGCTGAAGGAATGAATCGACTACATGAAAGATGATTATACAGCTAGTGGATTCGGCGTGAAAGTTGAGTCATCTCTTTGTCATTGCCTCCGAATTATCTAATGAGAATACGAGAAGATTCCCACTTAAAAAATGGAAGAAAGTCTTGATGCAGGCAAGACTTTTAGCCCCAAATGCAGGAATACATCAAGATGCAACATCAACTGCCCCGACAATGTTTCTACAATAATTGTCATCGCGTCTCCCAAAAAACGATGAAACTGAGTTTGCGTTCAGAATCATCCACCACCGAATTCTTAATAATTATCTATTTGTTCAAAGAAGCAAAGAAAAGTCTATTAATTGTACAGCAGGAGAAGGAGACATGACTCCCTGCTTTACTTCAGCCACATCACTGGCCCTATCCAAATTAATGGCATCAATGCTATTGGATTGTGAAACGATACGGCTATTCCTTCTCTTGGCCAATCTTCAAGCTGAACCTACTTCCTTACTTTTTTGACATTTTCGTGCAAGTTGTTTCTATGATTTATTGATTAGAAGTTAAAATATTCACACTGATCTTGGGAAGTCTACAGCCTGATTCTAGATTTTACTATTATTTATCTCATCGATAAACATGAGCATATAAATACACTCTGCCGGTGCCCCGACGGACAGAGAGCCGTGATTAAATTTGACTAATAAAGCCCTAAAATAGACTGCTCCAACACCGACCGTGTCATGTGCAAGCATCATCTTTCTCGAAGAGGGCTATCTAATAACCGTGACTTTTTGCAAACGGCCCTACCCTATTAAACTGTAATAGATTTGAATAAATCATGCTTTGATCCTGGGTTTTCTTAACTCGTTACAGCTTAGTCCCTCTTCTTTTTCAAATCTATTTTGACTCTTGTCAGCCTTTATTAGGGTAGAAATACCAAAACGTCTTAACAAGACAATGATGGTCACACAGAGTACGAAAGTCTTCAAGCATGAAGGACTATGTTATAACGTGTCAAAATCCAAGGACTAGGGAATAATTCAGTGAGAAGAGATTCTTCTACCTCATCACAAGGCCAATCAATCATGGATGGATCAGTTCTGTTACGTCACGACAACGTGAGGGCATGACATCATATTCCACCTAGCTAAGACAACCTTATCTTATGTGTACGAGATTTAAAAAAAAAGAAAAAAGTGTCGATGACCGTTGGATTACAAAATAATTGCCCACCATAGTATTTTAAAGTCTCCTTCTTTTACATCACACGGATTGCAATTTCACAGCCACATGTATTTAGTATGGTTTTTATTTAGAAATATATTAAAATAATATTTTTTTATTTTTAAAATTTATTTTAAACATAAAAAAATAAGATAAAACAAAAATCAAAACCTTCACGTAATCCAAGGAGCGTATCGAACCACACTAACTTTTGGATCCACCATGCCAAGTTTCTGACACCAAGTTGCATAAAAGACAGAAAGTCTTCGGAGTCCAGAGCATGCGGGCGTCAGCACCCACGATTTAAATACAGTAGTGACGATACTATGGTAGTAGGAGACTATGGTAGTGGAACTAAGAGCAAATTATTGTACATAGCATGCAAACCGGTAGGCATTAGTGATGATGGCAGCATTAATTCTTCTCCCTCTAATTGAATATTAGATACCATGGTTTGTGAAAAAAATTATATATATAAAAAATTACATGGAGAAAAATTATTTTAATTCATAATATTTTTAAGAAAAAAACTATCAAGCTACATTATCAACCAGTTTAATATTAAAAAAATAAAATTGACAAAGATAATTTAAAAAAAATCATAACAAAAAAAAGAAAAAAAAACCCATGCATTGAAACACTGTAGCAATCTATGGTGTTTCATTAGGAAATCTACAGTTGTAATTCCCAACCAGCTCAATATTAAAAATAATAAAATCGATGAAGATAATTTAAGAAAAAAATCATGTAGGGAACACTGCAGCAATCCACAATGTTTTAAATAAAAAAACTATGAAGCTAAATTCTCAACCAGCTCAATATGAAGAAAAAAAATAGAATCGATAAAAACAATTATAGAAAAAAACAAAAAAATCATAAGAAAAAAAGTCATGTAGAAACACTGTAGCAATCCACAATGTTTTAAAGAAAAAAACTACAAAGTTAAATTCTCAACCAGCTCAATATTAAAAAAATAAAATGAATAAAAAAATTCTGAAAAAAATAAAAAATAAAAAGAAGAAGAAAATTTTGGAAAAAAAACAAAAAAATAGAAAAACAAAGGGAAAAAAAACATGTAGGGAAAGTTAAAGCTAAATTCTTAACCAGCTCAATATTAAAAAAAATCGACAAAGATAATTTTGAAAGAAAAATATGTGGGGAAACACTGTAGCAAAACAAAAATCATGTGAGGAAACATTGTAGCAATTTACAGTGTTTTAAAGAAAAAACTATGAAGCAAAATTCTCAATCAATTTAATATTAAAAAAGATTTGAAAAATATAATTTTGAAAAAAAACACAAAAATAAAGAAGAATAAAAAAAATAACAAAAAAAAAAGAAGAAGACAATCTTGGAAAAAAAAATGTAAAAACCTAAAAAAAAGGGGAAAAAACTAAAACGAAAAGAAAAAAACAAAATGAAAAAATATATAGGGAAGCTTTCTTTTTAGAGTATTATTTAATTCTCTAAATTTTTTAAGTTTTTATATTGAAAAAAACTAAGAACATATATAGAATCAATAATTACAATTATAATGTGCGAGAAGAGTCGGTAGACTTTGTTGTTGAGGTTTTAATAATTCGTGATAATACTGTTTTGATTTTAAATAATTGTTGGTCCTATATATCATGTGCATGTGCTAATATATATATATATATATATATATATATATATATATATATATATATATATATATATATATATATATATATTTTATTAATGTTTAAAAGATGGCCTAAACACTCCATTGGCTGCTAGAATCCTATTATTAAATAATGTTGTAGTGTAAGTTTTGCACATGGCATGTTGATGTGCATCGAATTAGATAGCAATATTTTATACATGCAACTAAACATAATTGAAGGAGATTATTTTGTTTTTATTTGATTTTTGGCACTTCAAACAATTAATTGAATAAATAAAATGAGCCACGTATTGATATAAAAAAGTAAAGTAAACTCTAAGACTTAGATTTATTTTGTAGATGAAATATTCAAAACTCAATCAATAATCTTGAAAAAAAAAAAGATTTGTGTTTGTTTTTACGTTTAAAATGTATTTTTAAAAATATCTAAATATTTTTTATTTTAAATTAATATTTTTTTAATATTTTTGGATCATTTTGATGCGTTGATTTCAAAAATAATTTTTTAAAAATAAAAAAAATATATTATTTTCATGTATTTTTAAGTAAAAAGTACTTTATAAAACAACGACTAACATACATTTATACATGTATATATATATAAAAGTTAAGTAAGAAGTCAAATAATATAAAGTATGAAATTTAATATGTTGCACTTGATTGAATAATAGTGCGGAATAATTTTCAATGGCTAATGCAAAAACTACAATGTAGACAAAATGAATCAATTGCTTTGATCCATATGTGGTCAAGTGTGTGTGAAAAATCCCAGAATTTATGAGCAGAAGGCCAAGTTAGCTCGCAAGAGATGCAGAGAAGTACGGCTACAGATCGAATGAATCCTCCTCTTTCGAGCTGCATGTGCTCACGTGCCCATCGACTTCCTCGTCAGGACCACATAATTTTTCTATTTATTTTTTTCTGGGCGACAGGAAGATTATTTGGAGTGATGACTTGACGAGTGGGAGAGTTGACTTTTCCTGGTTAAATTTAACTTGATCAAAACCAAACACCCTTCTTGCTCTTGCGACGAAGGAAAGGCAGGTTTTCTGGGCCAGTAGGACTAGGATCTATCCATCCATTCCATATATAGTACGATGTTAGCCACCACACCTTTTGTTTTGGATTTTAATGCTACTGTTCATATTTTTATCGTGAATATTTCGGAGAGATTTCTATTTTCTACAGTAGAGAGTATCGACTCCTCCTCCTTGAAAAGATGTTTTTGACAAGATCTTCATTTAATCTAGCTGCTGGAAAATGAATTTTATACTTGGAATGATCACATCCTCTGTGCAACCCAGAGTTTCCGAGGGTTATTTGGTATTGAGTTTAATTTATTGTGTTTTTATTGAAATTAGAAAAATATTATTTTAATATATTTTTAAATAAAAAACAAAACTCTTCACGATGCTTTTAATTGAATTGCACATAAATTTACACGCAACAATACCAAGTTGAGTTCATTAATTATTATAATAAGTTTGTTTATTTCTTTTATTTTTAATTGCAAGTGGGGATTTCATTAAGAAAAGTCTAACCTAAATTCAAACCCTAACCATATGTTTCTCTCTAGGTTTTCTTTTTTTATTTCAAGATAATGAGAAATTTTAAAATCTTCATGCAAATAAAATATTTTAAATGATAGATAGTATTCAAAATTAATATTATACCTTAACTATATAATTCCTATGATTTTATAACTATAAATTAAAAAGAAATATCTTTAGAATGTTCTCGTAGAATAAGATATGATATCTGAATTACGGTCTTTTTCAGTTATGAATCGGTTATATTATATTTAATATATGTATATTTTGTTTCATTATAATTTATATATATATATATATATATATATATGTTATTGGAAAATATATTAAATAAAATGGGTTAAAATTTTAGTCTTACTTGTTCAAGAAAGATTTTTTGAGGTACGTTTTCGCTAATAAATGCTAACAATGAAAAAGAAATGACAAATATTATTACAGAAAGGGACGTGGCAGATCAATCCAGGCACCTCTAGTGCATGCACCTAGGGTGTCTGAATCATAGCTCTCCATGTATGTGGATCTACTCTACTGTGTGAGTATGTGGAGAAAGAGAGGGAGGAGGAGGAGAAGGAGGGAGTACTTACTTGAAAGGAGGAGGATTAGAAGGCCACTCAGGCACATATTTGTCAAGAGGGTAGCAATGGAGTCTAAGATAATCCCTCCAGTTGTGGACCTTTTCCTTATTCACATTAAAACTTGTAGAAAGTCTCATTGTCTTTGATGGGTCATCTGAGTACAGCTTCAGCTTCTCCTCAACCGGCAAGCTGAAGAAATCATGGGCCACTCCTAACATTTTCTCCACCGCTTCCAAGGACACTCCATGATTGATCACCTGGCATTAAGAAACCAGAAGAACATTCTTTATATATACCTCTATATATTACTACTGCATCTAATCATCGTAGCGAAATCAAGAAGCTAGCTGTGTATATATATATATATATATATATATATATATATATATGAAGCAAGAAGTTATAGAAAGTGGGCTTACCTGGAAAAAGCCATAGTGCTCGCAGGCATCACCAACTTGTTGGACAATTTGGTTCCTATCCTGACAACCTAAATCTATAACCGGAACATCTTCGCACGTTGAAACTTCCGACAGCCTGGGACGCTCAGATTCCGGCCTAACATAGCTAGCCGGCAAGTTCGTGTAATGGACGCCAGAGGAAATTACTTTTGTATCCATGTTACTAATTAAAAACAGTAACAAAGGATGAAAAAGACAGCAAGTTATTATAAATTGAATGGTGGGCACCAACACTATGATTTTGCTGCTCGGTGTTGCTACAGCTATGCGAGGTTCCAGGAAGATGAGAGAGCTCTGTAAAGCACCACATGTATTTATATCTGCACATGGAGGCTAGGCCGGTCCCTTTTGCTTCTTCTTCTTTTTTTTTTCTAAAAAAAAAAGTCTCATGGCCTTTAGGTCGTCGTCATTTAGGGAATGATCTAACTTAGTTTATTATAATTGATAATTCTTTGATTTGTTGGAGAATAATATAAATTATATCTTGAAATATTACCTAATGGTTTAAGTTATTAGATTGAGATGATTCTTTGATATGGTATTAGAGTCTTGATGACCAAGCGGTCACGAGTTTCAATCTCACTATCCTTATTTATTTGATAAAAATTAATGATAGCTTGTGCAAGTTTTAAGTTCAAAGGACTTTCACTTGAGGAAGTGTATTGGAGAATAATATAAATTATATTTTGAAACATTACCTAACAGTTTCAGTTATTTGGTCGAAATGGTTCTTTGAGAGAGGTCCCACATGAATAAAATAATTATAAAATTTCTTATGATATGATTTGATTTACATGAATTATGCCTAATGTCTTTTCTTCTTCTCAAGACGTGGTTAATATTTGGGATTATCTCTCGTTGCGCTTTGGTGTTGTGCAGGGGCTTCAAGGTTTGATGGGGCCACTGAATTTCACCAAATCCTATATGGATTCTGTCTTTGGAGGTAGCTAGGCCACATATCGAATTCCACTCGAATTGGCCGGTTGAATATGGACATATAGAAATTAATTGTGGTGTGCTGAGCTCCTCACAGGTTTAAGGACAAGAAACCTCTGGTTTTTTTCAGATTTATCTGGAATAACTAATGAATTATAATCTGTATACATGGATAAAAACTCTCTGCTACAATTTTGATAAAAGAGATTAGAATTCAAACTTTCTTTTCGAATCGCAGATGCGAAAACTACCCCATTAATATCAAATACACACACGTCGTAAAGATCGAGTGGTGGGGATGAGAATTCGAAAGTGGTTCTGTGGCCAGAAGCGAACGTTGTTGCTCTTTGGTTTTTCGAAAGGTTGCCGGAGATTGAAGAATATCTAGAATTCTTGTTAAGTGCCAAATTAATTAGAGGCCCGCCATCACTTTCTGCTTTATACATGGTGTTAAATATCAAAAGGGTAGTGGGAGTGTCTTCTTAAGACCTCCCAGATCGTGGGAATTAAAGTAGAGGGAGCACAAACCACTCACAGGAGCATCATTTGGTTTCTGATAAAAAAAAAAGAAGAGTGTTTTTGTAGTTATGTCATGATGATCTGTGCTCTATTGCGCTTCCAGTGGACAGGAAAATTCATAGGTTAGGTTGCGGGGCGGTGAGTGGTCAAGGTTCTTAATCTATTTTTTTCTCATAGATTTTAATAAATTGTTTGGGCCACTAAATCTCTCTCTCTTTTTTTGCTTAAAGATTTAGTCCATGTTTATAATGCGTGGATGAGTTCAAATAATTACTACTGTTTTTACCTAACCTCCTTTTGTTTTATCCTCTTACCCTTGCAAGTGGCATAACATACACATGAAATAAAAGTTCAACATATAGGAACTTCAAATAGAAATTGAAATCATGACTTAATCTGGTAGAACAATATTCAATAAATCCTTCAATTCATGACTTAATTTGTTTCCAACAAGGACTAGTTGGAAACAAATCCATACTAGCATAAACAAAACTAGGATTAGATGAACAAATCCAAGATGCAACATTGTGAAATAAAAAGCAAAAAACATAATCCTAATCCAATATAATTACATCAAATATGAATTTGTTCTCTGCTAGATAATCCATACTATTCCATAGAAGAGTACTTGCCAAACCTTTTGCTGAAACTTTCCTTTAATCATTCCTTACAATTGATGAAAAAAATCACCAAAGGAAAAAAGGGTGCACCATGAAAGTCCTCACTAGCCAACTATTTTATTCCAGAATCTCTAAGACACTAAACAATAAAAAAGGATGTGAGTTATTATTTTTTACTCAAAAATACAAAAAATACATATATCTCCCTGCATTGTGAGAATTTTCCTTCTAATAAAAAAGGAGAAGGTGCATAACCTATTGTGCATAGCTAACCAAAGAAAAAATCAGTTTTTTAAAGAGAAACATCATTCCAAATGACGGCATTGTATGCCTTCAAACCCGAGTAAATGATTCTATCACAAAGATAGTAGAACACAACTTAACAACGTAGTAGCCTTTACCATCTAAACTCCATATTTTTCTATCTTCTTTATATATGTGAAGGTTAATGAGATTAATGGCATTCATCATACTCTGGAGGTGATCATTTTCATTGTTTCTAAAGCATTGATTCATATTCACACTTTTTTTTTGCTATAATTAGTAGCGTTATGACATGCCCAAACCTAACATATGACTTACATAAGGTCTTTTTTTACTCAATAGTGACCTACTAACTATTGTGGGCTATTATCTTAAATAATTATTGACAAAATATTTTATCGGTGATTAGGCAAAAGTTTATTGGTATTTTCATTGCCGATAGAAAATCGTTGGCGGAAAGTGTCTTATCAGAGGTTTGTTTTATATATTCAAAAAATAATAGTAATAAAAAAATTGTAATAAAATCATCCTTGTATTAATTGTTTTCATTAGTTGTTAACTGACCGAAGATGAAATAATCTTAAATTAGATCCTGTCTTTTAGATGGTGGTTATCGAATAACAATATTAATTAATTCTTGATCGGTGAATTAATTGTTTCTATTAATTATTGATTGACCCAAGATGGTAGGGCGCAATATTGGATCATGTTCTTTGGATGTCAATAATTGAATAATAGTACCAATTAATACATGATCTATAGGATATTAATCAATAAAATTTTCAGTCACCCTATAACCATTTTAATCTTTACAAATTCAATTCATTGTCCTTATCATTTATAATTAATTTATAAAGCCTTATTTTATTCACTGAGATTTATTTAATTATCATTATTTCACTTACAAATTATATTGTATACAAAAATAGTATCATTATTTTAATTTAAGTTACTATTTTACTATACATATTTCACCATACATATTGTATACAAAAATAGTATCATTATTTCCAAGTATCATTATTTTACTATTTTTGTATACAATATAATTTGTAAGTGAAATAATGATAATTAAATAAATCTCAGTGAATAAAATAAGGCTTAACATAATAATCCAAGAAAAGAAATGATTGTGGGTTTTATCTTACATAGTTTAAATATTTTTTTATTCAAAAAACTGCTCTTTTACAAGTTTTTATTGTAATACTTGCCTATTGTGGAGATAAAATATTTATTTATAAATATTGTTGGCTATTGTTATTTATAGATTATATCATGTCTTCTACTCCTTCTATTCAAGATTTGGTTACGTCAACCAATGCTGCTTCGACAAGATTCTATCATCACCTTTTATGGTGTATGGTGAGAAACTTGAAAGGGTTTGACGAGAGAGTTTATGTATAATTCATCGAGAGAAATGAGTTTAAAGCCTTTAAAAGATGAAAGAGTGTAATGATGGTAACTATACCTAGCTGATTGGAGATCCTAAAATCTAGATTCAAATGGAAAATAAGTCATATAACATTCTCGGTAGCACTAGAAAATTATTATTTCTTGCTTACTCCTATGATAAAATAAGTGCTAGCTGCAGTGTGATAAAGGATGAGCTGAGCTCTTACTAATTTCTATATTTTGCTACACTAAGTGAGTTATAATATAATACTTTTAATAAAAAAACCATCTATATGAGTGAGAAATATGAACATTTATTTGAGAATTTCAATAAAGGATGAATTTTTTAAAGCACTCATGAACCCAAGAGTTGTTCAGAGCTAAAATGAATATAACAGTAATAACCAAAGAAAATATCTAGGTAGAGAACTATGTGATTACTATTGTCATGGTTTATATAGAGATTGAATAGTTCAAGACAACACGTTCGCTATTAAGTCAAGTAAATCTGATAGGATTTCACTAAGGAAGGTTCAAAGCAAAAAATTATCTATCCTGATATAGTAATCTACCATATCAGTATCTCTCAACAAATCCTTGAGCTGTTTTCAAACTAATGAGATAATTTCCATTCAAATAAGGGATTGTTGGAAATTTGTTTTAATTAAACAAATTATGGGTGAATGTGAAATTAATCTAAAAAACCCTTGGTTTTTCTAATCAAAGTACCCTTGATTTTTCTAGATTTAATTCTTAATTTATGGTGGCTAATCAAAGGTTAATAATAGTAAAAATTGATTCTTATAAATTCTTCAACCTTTTAGCTTCTAAGATTCACAATAATAATAAAAAAAGGGTGAAGAAAGAGTTTCTAACTAGAAATTTTTAGATTTTTCCGCACTATTTCTCACCTTATTTTTTGTGTTTTTATTCTCTTTAATACTTTATTTTCCCCTTCAAATTTAGAGCTTAGATTTATCTTGTTAAGAGATATTTGAGTTTCATATTCTTTGGTTCAAAAACCTTGTTTAGAAGTGCATCTAAACCAAGGTGATGTTATTGGAATTTTGGAAGGCATATTATAAACATCCTAGTTATACAAGTAGAGAGCAATAATGTTTTAAAAACAAAGAATTCATCATTGACAATAACAAAAGTCGTATTACTTTAAAGTGTTTTAACAAGTACGTACATTCTTTTATTTTAATTTAAGCATATATGTTTTTATTATTAATATGCATGTTAGGACTTTGAATTATATTAATTATAAGTTTGAATATATAAAACAAACCTCTGATAAGACACTTTCCGCCAACGATTTTCTATCGGCAATGAAAATACCAATAAACTTTTGCCTAATCACCGATAAAATATTTCATCAACGATTATTTAAGATAACAACCTATAATAGTTAGTAGGTCACTATTGAGTAAAAAAGACCTTATGTAAGTCATCTGTTAGGTTTGGGCATGTCATTATTTCACTTACAATATGTATACAAAAATAACATGTATGGTGGTATTATATTTGGATAATACCACCATACATGCTAAGCATATATCCAAACTTACAAATGATATTAATTTAAGTTCCTAGCTTGCATACTGATAATAAAAATATATATGCTTAAATTAAAACAAAAAATGATACTTGGAATATGACTCTCAAGATTCCAACAACAACACTTTGGTTTGGATGCATATAAAAAAAATATGAAACTCAAATATCTTTCAACAAGATAAACATAAACTCTAGATTTGGAAGGAAAACTAAAACATAAAAGAGAATGTAAACACTCAAAATGAAGTGGGAAAGAGTGGAAAAATCTATGAAATTCTAGTTAGAAATGCTACATGTGGACATCAAGGCGAGGTAACAAGTAAAAGGGGTAAAATAGAAAAAATAACTCGACACCTAATTTTATGGTAACTAGAAACCCCAACTAGTATTCAAAGGTTTTGGATAATAGACTAGTTATGTAATAGGAAAGATAGATATTACCATATACATCTTACCTAAATTAAGGTACATTGTTGGTTGTTTGCCTAAATTGGAACGTATATTATTCAAGGTATTATTGTCTTTCACAAAACAACGTCCAAAGGACAAAGCCTGCTATTGGACCTCATCATCCAGGGTTATTTAGAAATGATAAGGACACTTGTATAATAGGTTTATTGCAAGTTGAAAAATAAATATTATCTATTAATTAGCGTCCAAAGAATATGGCCCCCTATTAGACCATACCATTTTGGGCTACTTTATAAATGATAAGGACAATGAATTGAATTTGTAAAGATTAAAATGGTTATAGGGTGACTGAAAATTTTATTGATTAATATACTATAGATCATGTATTAATTGGTACTATTATTCAATTATTGACATCCAAAGAACATGATCCAATATTGCGCCCTACCATGTTGGGTCAATCAATAATTAATAGAAACAATTAATTCACCGATCAAGAATTAATTAATATTGTTATTCGATAACCACCATCTAAAAGACAGGATCTAATTTAAGATTATTTCATCTTCGGTCAGTTAACAACTAATATAAACAATTAATACAAGGATGATTTTATTACAATTTTTTATTACTATTATTTTTTCGTCAGTCTTTTATTTTCTTTATTACCTTTAAAACCATATTTTATTTATTTTATTTTATTAAAAAAATCAACATCCGATAGACAGAGCCTAAGGTTAGACCATACCATATTGGGTAGATTAATCAATTATTATTGTTAACAAAAAAAATTTAGAAAAATAATTGCTCCATATAATGTTCATCTTAAGATTTTTCACAATGATCTAAAAATTCTCAAATTCAAAGTTTATGGCTATATTCAATCATCTTATCTTATCCACCCAACCAACAGACAAAATCAAAATTAATCAGTCCATATTCAATCATATTAAA
>Ga0325404_1000093_pt1 | contig 80579 bp, 34 predicted proteins | sample PopdelMetagenome_18_FD_205664 | JGI IMG/M metagenome (GOLD analysis project Ga0325404, IMG submission 205664) | Populus deltoides microbial communities from Bellville, Georgia, United States - Xylem-Control-R1 | ecosystem: Host-associated > Plants > Phyllosphere > Stem > Wood/Secondary xylem...
ACATAAAAACAGATATATATATATATATATATATATATATATATATATATATATATATATATATATATATTCATGGTTTTCGTATTAAAATCTACTGAAATTTCGACGGAGTCCCCCTATACTGGAAGGTCCCAAGTTATCGACATGTAACTTGTTTACACTTCTAATAACTCGCATCTCATAACTTAATCCCGACCCAATCATCCTGGGTTTCAATTCCATAAATATTCTCACACCTATCAACCACAATGTTTATGATATACATTAAATAACCAAATATCATTATGGATGGATAAAAAATATATATAAATACATAGACATGAAATATGATTATATGAACTATAAAGTTAAGTTCATTCAATCAAATTTAAACATTAATTATACAAATTAAGTTATACAAATATTTTTACGTTTACAAAATACAAGGGTATACTCCCTAAAACCTAAATTACAAGAAGGGAACATAAGTTAGGATCTACTCCTGTCATGCATGCGATGATTCTGAAACAAAATACATATTATTGAAAGGTGAATATCACATAAATATAACAACACAAATATCTAACAATTTCAACAGGGTAACATGCATTCATATTTCGTTCACTTCTCCCTTATGGTTTTCATTAGAATCTCTTCCTTATTCAACTATTAATAATTGTTCCCTCTTCCACTATTAACCTCCATTCCAGACTTTATAAAATTAAACATGATTATTTTTGTTCAACACATTACCGATACCAATTTCACTAGTATCATCATCATCACCCCGTAAGAGTCGATGCAGGGTGATCCCCTTACCCGGGATCCTAACATACACTAAATGTATGCTAGCCAATACATGGTGATCGTATAAACTACAAATAAAGAAATAAATAATAACAGAAAAGGAGTTGAAGAGAGCTTTGAGATGTGATATTGATATAAGGATTAAACAAGGATAAGATAATTGTCAAGGTTAGAGGATCCACTAATGGTATTTTAAACAAGTATAGTATAAACTCTTTTTGTTACTCAACTGAAAACCACACATAAAGGAGGTTCTAATCGGATTATAAATTGTTAACATGATTACATTAGTTATCTTATTCGAATAATGCTAATACATGTAAATGTTGTCAGGTATTCATGATTATAACTTATATTAACAACAAATTAAGTTCCTTTCATAGCATAGGTGTCAGTTATACCATACAGTTGGGCTATGAAAGTGTCAAGTGTTTGTTGTACCAAGTGTTATACAACAAAAATCTAGATTAACCATTTAACAAGCAAAGTATTAAAACTAAACAAGATAACAAATACAAAACATGTTAGTATCAAACATTAAGGTCCATGTTGAGTTTATACTATACTTATTCTTACGCCATTAGTGTAACCTTTTCACCTTGACATAATAAACTTAGCTAAACATAATGAAGAAGAGAAACATAAATAAACAAGATAAGAACATAAATAAGATATAAGTTAACTAAGTAAAGGAAATGAAATGAAAAGCATAAACAAGAGATTAATATAAACAAAACTTAAGAATTACAAAAATATAAAGAGAGAGCAAGAACATGATCTTGATCTGAAAACCAAGATGCCTAAATGCATGGCGAATGCCTCTTTTTATAGGCCAAAATTTGAAACTATTGATTTGATGACTAATTATTGAGTGGGTGGCCACATCTTGACTTGGTGACAATCCTTATCTTCTTGTCTGAACAAAATGCCATTGCTAACGTCAGAATTTGAATAGATTGCCCTCATGAAAGTTCTAGGAAATTGTCTCAGCTTTCCAACAAAAAATAATCGGTGTATTTAGACTTCAAGAACTCAAGATATGGGCTAAACACTGAACATTGTCTGAGCTGCAAGACAGATTCTAACTTCTCTGTTGTTGCTAAGATTTGGACTTCTAAACAGCAGAATTGAGTCTTGGACTCCTCATGAATGTTTTAGGCCTATGTCTTAGCTTTCTAGCCATATAAACCAAATTGAAATCCAGATCTACAACTCCAGATATGACCCAAATGACTTAATAGTGTTCCAGTTTGGACTGAACCAGGATCTCTTTTCTAAGCTTAACCCTCTCTTTATCTTCTCAATTTCAATAGTTGAACTCATCAATCAATCCTTTGATTTATGTGATAGGCCTGTATTTAAAATGAGCATTTACCATAAATTAAAGCTATCTTATATTATCAGACTTGTTATTATAAAACATGTTTAAGTTAGGGAATTTAATGATACTTTAAGTGCAATATGATGATATAAAGCCTTAATAAGAATGCACTTTTAAGTACTAATCAACCACTTCCTGGAGCCAAAACTCACACTTATCCAGCTTTGCATGTAATTGATTCTCCCTTAAAGTCTGTAGCACAACCCTTGGATGTTGTTCATGCTCCAAGTGAGAGTTTGAATACACCAAGATATCGTCAATAAATACAACCACGTATTGGTCCAGGTAAGGCCAAAACACCCGATTCATCAAGTCTATAAACATGGCCAGAGCATTGGTTAACCTGAAAGACATTAAAAACTCGTAATGCCCATAACGGGTTCGGAATGCAGTCTTTTGTATATCTTGTTCCTTGATTCTCAACTAGTGGTATCCAGATCTCATATCTATCTTAGAGAACACCCTAGCACCCTTCAACTGATCAAACAAGTCATCTATTCGTGGGAGTGGGTACCTGTTCTTCACCGTCACTTTATTCAATTAACGATAATCAATGCACAAACAAAGGGTGCCATCCTTCTTCTTTACAAACAATACCGGAGCTCCCCGAGGCGAGTTACTAGGCCGAATGAAGCCTTTATCTAATAATTCCTAACGTTGAACCTGCAGTTCCGCCAATTCCATAGGTGCCATCCTATAAGGAGACTGGGCTATAGGAGAAACTCCTGGAATAGTTTCTATGGAAACTTCAATTTCTCTAACTGGAAGTAATCCAGGCAACTCTTTTGGAAATACATCTCGAAACTCTCTCACAACAGGAATACTAGCCAAATCTATGCTACCCTTTTCCAGCTCTCTTACATGGGCTAACCAAGCAGAACAAAGCCACTAAGACTGAGATTACACAACTTGGAATTACTTTTCTTTCCCCTTTAAACACTAGTCTTTTATCACCTATTCCTTGGATTGTCACCGTCTTGGTGAAACAATCCATTTGTGCCTTATGTTTACTTAGCCAATCCATGCTCAGAATCACATCAAAATCATATAGCTCTAACGGTATAAGATCTACCCTTAACTCTAACCCTCCAATATATAGTTTTACCCCTTTATAAATATCATCAATATGTATATTCTCTCCTAGAGGTGTACTAACACATGCAAGTTATTCACAATTCTATAAGATACAAAGGAATGACCAACTCCAGGATCATTTAAAGCATAAACGTGCATTGTATCTAACTATAAAGTACCTGCCACCACATCAGGTATAGCTACCACATCCTCGTAGTTCATGTGATATACTCGACCATGAGTCCTTCCCTCCTAATTTTTGGGCCTCCCACGAGTAGCACCCGTCCCTGACTGGGTAGGCCTGATAGGATGATCAACTATCACCAATTGTTGCTGGCTCTGAACCTCAATCCTCTAACCATGGGCTCCCTAGGTAGTTCTACGAGGACAATCTTTGTTACTGTAACTCGTGTCCCCATAATAGTAACAGCCTCTGCCTATATGCAGGTATTCTTTCCATCGATGCCCCTCACCTCTACAAATATAACATCTCCCCGGCATCGCAGAGCAATCTCCAGGGTGTCGCTGCCCACACCTCTGACAAAATGGATATACTAGTCCCTTTTGCTCTATAGACCCTCCAGCAGTTTTGACTCCCTGTCTAGATTGTCCTCCCCAAGCTCCTCTTCCACTAACCCGTTTAGATCCTCCTGAGCTCCCTCCCAGGGTGAAACTCCCGCCTCTTCTCTAGAAATGTCCTAATGATTGCCCGCTCTTCCCTTTCTTTGAGAGAGGAGGTCTCCAAGCCAAAAACTTCAAATCTCTCCTCTTAGCTCCAATTACCTGACTCTTCTTAACCACTGGCTTCGGGGTATCCCTCATTACCCTCTCCATACCCTGAGCAGCCCATACCAATTCCCGCACAAATTGAAACTACATGGCTATCAATATCATCTTCAATTCTCACCTCAGTCTATCATGGAACCTCTCCACCCTGTGGCGCTCTGTGGGAAGGTAAGTGGAGGCAAAAGCTGTTAAGTCCTGAAATCTCCTCCATACTCTAGAACTGTCAAATCTCCCTGCCTCAAATCCAAAAACTCATGTTCTTTCTCCCTCCTATGCTCCCAAGAATAGTACCTCTCCTCAAACTCTTCACGAAAGTCCCTCCATCTCAATACCTCCTCTGATCTCCTCTCTCTAATGGTCTCCCACCAAGAGTGGGCACTATCAACCAATAGCTAAGTCATATAATCCACCAATAGCTCCTCTGGCACCTACATGTGATTTATAACTCTTTCCACTTTCCTCAGCCAATGCCTAGCAACCTTAGCATCCTCTTCGCCACAGTAAGTCATACAACCCATCTCTCTCATACCCTTCACCCATTGTACTATGGTGACTACTCCCTCTGATCTAAGAGTTGTACTGGAGGCTCCCGCTACCATTCCTGCTGCTACAGCTATCACTATATGTTCCATAAAAGCAGGATCTGAAAATGAGTTTGATCCAGCTACCGGTTCCACTAGTGGGGGTATATTATCTCCCCCCTCGCGTCTGTCTGCTACCTCGGGCATGGACGTATCTGCTTGACGGGACAACGAATCATCTTGAAGTCTCACTAACTCGCCAATTTCAGAGTACACTGATGTTGCAGGTATATGAGAGGAGGAGTCTGGGGATCCCAGTTTGGATCACTTTCATTTTGAAAACTCTGGTCACTTCCCTAAACTGGGGATAGATCAGTCCTGGCTCTTTGCCTTGTTCTCACCATCCTGAAACACATTTCAAAATCATATAATCATTCCTGTCCCCGGAATAGCAACCGGAGCTCTGATACCAAATTGTAACATCCCCCATTCTGGGATAAAAACAACAATCTCATGTCAACAGAAAAACAGAGTAATACACACACACACACATACACATTCATGGTTTTTGTATTAAAATCTACCGAAATTTCAACGGAGTCCCCCTATACCGAAAGGTCCCAAGTTATCGATATATAACCTGTTTACACTTCTAATAACTCGCATCTCATAACTTAATCCCGACCCAATCATCCTGGGTTTCAATTCCACAAATATTATCACACCTATCAATCACAATATTTATGATATACATTATATAACCAATATCATTATGGATGGATAAAAAAAATATAAATACATAGACATGAAATATGGTTATATGAACTACAGAGTTAAGTTCATTCAATCAAGTTTAAACATTAATTATACAAATTAAGTTATACAAACATTTTCATGTTTATAAAATACAAGGATATACTCCATAAAACCTAAATTACAAGAAGGGAACTTAAGCTAAGATCTACTCCTGTCGTGCATGCGATGATTCTGAAACAAAATGCATATTATTGAAAGGTGAATATCACATAAATATAACAACATGAATATCTAACAATTTCAACAGGGTAACATGCATTCATATTTCGTTCACTTCTCCCTTATGGTTTTCATTAGAATCTCTTCCTTATTCAACTATTAATAATCGTTCCCTCTTCCACTAATAACCTCCATTCCAGACTTTATAAGATCAAACATGATTATTTTTGTTTAACACATTACCGATACCACTTTCACTAGTATCATCATCATCACCCCGTAGGAGTCAATGCAAGGTGATCCCCTTACTCGGGATCCTAACATACACTAAATGTATTCTAGTCAATACATGGTGATCCCCTTATCCGGAATCCTAACATACACTAAATATATGCTAGCTAATACATGGCGATCCCCTACCCAGGATCCTAACATACACTAAATGTATGTTAGTCCAAACTTGGCGATCCCCTACCCAGGATCCTAACATACACTAAATGTATATTAGTCCAAACGTGGCGATCCCCTACCCGGGATCCTAACATACACTAAATGTATGCTAATTTACGCCTCAAATCACACTTCTCATATTTTCTTTGTCAGTGATAATTTCATCACTTGGCAATTCACACAATAACCTTTCCCCTTGAATACATATACATTCAGTAATTCACATTTCACATCGGTAATATATATTAAATCATGGAATTTAACTAGAAGGTATAGGTGTGATTCACCTACCTCCAATAGAAGCTCTACTCGTGCTCCCCTGCCGCTGCTGTTGCACCACGCATGTGGTCCCTCCTGCAAATCACAGGTTCATCTCATAAATTTTCTTCACTCAAGGATATGTTTTATAATAACCATATCAACAACCAGCAAGTCTTTCTTTCAGTCATTTCTTAATATTTTATATTTTATCATTTCACCTATTAATATTGTTGTTCTTTGTCCAACCACAGTTATTTATCATTCCTTTCTTTATATTTGAATTGTTTCTATTTAAATCCTGAACAGTCATTATCTAGATATTGAACTGTTACTATTCGACATCTCCTCAGATTTGTAACTATATCTAGAGTTATAGAACTCCTATTCAAGCGAGATTAGTCTCGTTGGAAATCTAAGACATAAAGCTACAAGTTTTCTGAAGAAAGAAAAACCCAGTTCTGCCTCTAAGACAGTCAAAATTGCTCATCAACAAACATTTGGACTGTTACTGTCCAACTATTACTGTCTCGTTTTTGAACTGTTACTATCTGACCTCTCTTCAGATTTTTAACTATATCTAGAGTTATAGAACTCCGATTTAAGCGAGATTGGTCTCGTTATAAAGCTAAGACATGAGGCTACAAGTTCTCTAAAGGAAGGAGAACCTAGTTCTGCCTCTAAGAAAGTCAAAATTGCTCATCAACAAACATTTGAACTGTTACTTTCCAACTGTTACTGTCTCATTTTTGAACTGTTACTGTCTGACCTCTCCTCAGATTTTTAACCATATCTGGAATTATAGAACTTTGATTCAAGCGAGATTGGTCTCGTCAGAAAGCTAAAACATGAGGTTACAAGTTCTCTAAAGAAAGGAGAACCCAGTTATGCCTCTAAGACAGTCAAAATTACTCATCAACAAACATTTGGACTGTTACTGTCCAACTGTTACTGTCTCATTTTTGAACTGTTACTGTCTGACCTCTCCTCAGATTTTTAACTATATTTAGAGTTATAGAACTTCGATTCAAGCGATATTGGTCTCATTGGAAAGCTAAGACATGAGGCTACAAGTTCTCTGAAGTAAGGAGAACCCATTTCTACCTCTAAGAAAGTCAAAATTGCTCATCAACAAACAGTTGGACTGTTACTGTCTCGTTTTTGAACTGTTATTGTTTGACCTCTCCTTAGATTTTTAACTATATCTGGTGATGCGAACCCTAGCGGAATTTAATGGTATTCGCGACCCCAAGATCAATCTAACCCAAGTTTGTTGAGATTGGAATGAGCTTATCACAATGGAAGACTTGCTCCAAGGCAACAAGACTATAAACCAACTCGATCACAACGCCTACACCTGGAGACGAGCAAAAGAAGTATAAATTCACAACAAAGAATGGTCAATTCTTTGAAGAGTTGAAAGTTCAATCAAGAACCAAGATTGAGCAACCAAAAGTCAGCTACAATACTGAAAATATTATAAAAAGTCTGCCCTAAAAATATTCCTAAAGAGTATTTAAACTCTAAGCCAAAACCCTAGTTTTCCTAATGGATCTCACATAAACCCAATTTAAATAATAATCAACCCAAACTAAAACTAGCCCAAACAAATTAAAATAAACAAAATAAACAAGTCTAAAACCCAAACAAGTTGTCTCCTCTCAAAATAAATAAAGTTTGATAGCCTAACTAATTAAATAAGACAAGTTCGTTGTTTCCGTATTCTGTATGGCAGCAGTAAGGCCCAACTTAAAATGGATGGTTCTCTCTCGTCTTAATTAATTAGAAGGCGTGTCATCTACCGTTGTAAAGGTATGGAAGTCTAGTTTCCAGCCCAACTAGAATCACATCAAAATTCGACCTGTAGCTCCAGTTATGACCAAAAGAGTAATGAAAGGTCAAACTGTCCGAATCTAGTCTTCTTCTCCTAATCCTTGTGTAATGGTCTTGGTTCCACCAACAAACCCCTCTTGAATATGACTCAGATTAATCAAGGCTTGCTCTTTATTATTACAAATCCTTTTGAAGTCCACCTTAGCCCATGTATCTTTAAGAAGTCCATTGAAAGCTTCTTTGAACTTCTTAGCCCTAAGTCTAGTAACTGAACCAACTGGAACCTCCAATGGATCCTCTGATGGTTGGATCACATCATCTGGAGTTATAAAACTCTGATTCAATTAAGATTGGTCTCCTTGGAAAGCTAAGACATGAGGCTACAAGTTCTCTAAAGGAAGGAAAACCTAGTTCTGCCTCGAAGACAGTCAAAATTGTTCATCAACAAACATTTGGACTGTTACTGTCTCGTTTTTGAACTGTTACTGTCTGACCTCTCCTCAGATTTTTAACTATATTTAGGGTTATAGAACTCAAATCTATAATTTAACATCCAGGCATCAATTCATAATCAACTTTAAAACGGCTCATAAGACCATGTTTAGAATACCTTACCCGATACGAATCAAGGTTTCGATCCTTCCTTCTCTTTCTAATTACAGCCGGCCCTCCCCTCTTCTCTTCGTGTTCAATTTTTCTTGTCAATCCCTTACCCACCAGTGTTTATTCTACATATAGCCCTTAATCTTGGATGGGTTCTTGAAATTTTGGTGTTTCTCTCTTGAACTATAAAAATGGATACAAAAACTCCCTCTTTTCTTTCTTCACGATAGCTGTAGATTTGTTTTTTGTGAGAAAATGAGTATTTATGCTCTATAATTATTCGTATTTGTATTTAGGCCCCATTTTCTTTAAGTGTATTCATTTTTCCCCCACTTCTTTTTAGTTTAGTTTATTTTCTTTAATTTAATCCAGCCTTAATTTTCTTAGGATTTACACAAAACCTTTCTCTATCCTCTCTTTTGTTGACAAACCTTTCTCTATCCTCTTTTTTGTTGACAACTTTATCTCTCATATCTCAAAATCTAAGAGCTGAAATGTAAAGAAAATGAATTTTTCTAACAAAAAAAACTAAAACTACAAGGGCTGAATATGAAAAAAAAATTAAAAAAAAAGTGTATTTTTATGTGCCCTATGAATAATAATAATTCTACTCTAGATTCAACAATGTAATCCGTAAGGCTCCTAAGTGTATAAAGTGAATGTCTATTTTTTTATTTGTTTTATAATATCAATTTTTCTTCATTTTTATGGAAAATTATACATTCTCAAGTGATTTAACAATCTAGGTCATATTGGTAGTTAATTGATTTCTAAAGGTCTTTTTTTATGGTTTTTTTACTCTTCTTCTTCTTCTTCTTCTTCTTCTTTAACTCTAAATTGTTTAATATATCATTTCTTCATATATTATTAAATATCGGTCTGAATAATCCTAATAAGTTAGCCTAATAGTTAAGGAGTTTTGCTCCATTCCTTAATATTCTTGGATTCAAACCTTAGGCCTAGGGAAACTTATTAAATTCATCTACATACACATTTTCAATGTGAAAGAGGAACTTAGTTAAAGTTAAAAACTAATAATTTAAAAGCTGATCCCAAAATACCATTATCAATAAACCTATATATGCAATTATTACTAACCCAATCCATCGTATTTTTAAAACCTTTATATCATTTTTCTTCTTCTTTTCAATAACCATAACTATATATATATATAGAGAGAGGTAATTTTTTTTGGAAAACCTTTAATTTTAAATGATTGAACAATATGAAACTCAAAATTATATGTACTAGAAAATTCAAGTTCTATGAAAGATGAAAGTCTGAATACTGTATGATTGTACAAAAGTAATAAATTCATGTTTGTTTAGCTAATCATAAAGAAAATTGATTAAAATAGGCATTTGAGTATTATCGTAAAGGACATTTTAGTGAGTTATTGGTAAAAAAAGGTCAAAAGAGATAAAAGAGTCGCCACTTAGTTTTTAAGGTAACTACACTTAAAACTAGTCTAAGAAGCTAGTTATATAGAAGAGAAGATAAAAACTACTTTAAAGCATCCTACCTATGTTAAGTTGCTTCGTATTTGATTTTAAGGATTATGTCATTAGTTGTACTCTTTAGCACTTAAATTGTTGTGTGTTTGTCTTATTATGGTAAAAACAAAATAAAGATAAATATTGTCCTTGAAAAAATGGTGGCCTTAAGAATCAATAGTGCAAATAGAGAAGTGAAGACATCCATCCAAAACATCATCATTAGTTCCCACCCTAAAAAATTTATTTATTATAATAGGTATATGATAATTTTGAAAACAGAAAAACATGTATAGAAACATATATAAATGAAATGGTGTGCTAAGCCAAACAAAATATAAACAAACAAAATCAACAAGAAAAAACAAATAAAGCTTGGGATATGTTTTGCTCAAGCCAAAGTAAATATTATAAAATTCCACATTTAAAATGAGTTTACCTAACAAACCACAAACCACATTGACATTTCAAATGAAGAATTTTTTACAAAGCATTTTTTTATATTTTTTTACTTAAAAATGAAAGAGAAAACAAACATCAAGTACGAAACATGAGTTCAAATTACAAACAAGTGTAACACAAACCAAACATTAACTTATTTCACAACATTCATAAGCAATGCAGTTAAATAAGGAAAAGTCATCATCATGACTGTCGCACCCTCGCTGCGGAGCGCGGCGTCGCGGCGATCCCTGATTGATTTTGGGGTCTTTTCTGTTTTATTGTGAATAAAAGGAGTCACCACCTAGTATTTTGGTCACTAGGAACCCTAACTGGTCTTTCAAAGATTCTAAGGTAAGGGACTGGTTGAGTAAAGGGAAGGTATTAGCACCTCTAGTACGCCCTACCTAAGGTAAGCTGCTTGGTGTTTGGTTTGCTTTATAATTATTATGGTGTTAGTGTTTTCTAATCCCATCAGTTTTCCTAGGTTTGATTCAAACTAAATTTATTAGGATAGAAATCCAAGGAGATTCCATGAGCTTCGAAAACTCATTTTTCCCGTAGTATTTCAAGAGTTTGCGACTCGTAAATCGCAAGGATGAGGGACAAAAATTTAGAAATTTAGGGTGCTTTAAAAACCTATTTTTTTTGTCTTGGTGTTTTATACTCTCACGGCTCGTAAACCGTGGAGTAAAAAATTGAAATGTCCTCGATTATAATCAAGGCTTCTTTCAAGGATGTGTGCGGACTTATTATCCTTAGAAAATTATTTTGGATATTTACCATTTAGAGTTTCTTTATCCAAATATTAACAGTGAATAATAACAAGTTATTCCCATTAAATATTTTGGATATTCATCCCTTGAGGATTTCTTTATCCAAACATTAACGGTGAATAATAGATGAATTTCCCCCAAAATAAGATTTTTTATTTTTTTGGGATATTGGCCAATACCCTTTGGAGTTTTACAAACATGTTGTAAAATTCAGAAATGCAAGAAAATAATTTTTTGTTGTGTTTAAGAAATCCATGCGAAAACACATTTTCAAAACTTCCAATATTTTATATATATATATATATATATATATATAAACGTTCAAAACATGTGAGGGTAATGGCTGTATGCAACACACAAGAAAACTTTTAATTTTTTTTTATCGAAATACAAGCATCACAATTAAACACAAAAGAAAAATCGCAATAAAAGCTAAACAGCCGTCATATATATTCTAAGATTTATAATAAGCTTAAAGCAATAAATAAAAAATCAAAGCCAACTCAATGCGCAGACAGTAAGAACAAAATAAAACTGGGAGCAATCACTAAAAAAAAACAAAGGCTGGCTGATTTCTTCTCTAGCGAGTGTAAGGAAAACAAAAGAAAAGTTTCTAAATGTAAAAGTTCCTAAACATGAAAGACAAACCCTTTTTACATGGACAGCAACTGAACTCAAAAATCATGAAGGAAATAATAGGCAAGCGTTGGTTTTTCTAAACAGAAACCAATTATTCAAAGGGAAAAACTACTTTACAACCGAATGCCTAGTATAAAAATAACAAAGGAGAAGAGATTGGGGCTTATACTTGCAGCTCCTGCTTATAGAAAATAAAAACCAAAGACCGAAAGACAGCTCACGTATGCCTCCTTAGCTACTGGAAAATGACGAACGAAAATAGAGATGTTGAAACGGACGAAATATTTCAGCTATATACTGGTAAATAACTGGTTTCCCCGTCGCCTGCCTCTGTTGCGTTTTCCTTCAAAACTGCTGTGTTTTTATCTTTTTTCTCTCTGTTTTTCTCTTATTTTTCTGCTTTTTTTTTCTGCGTTTTTCCACCTTTTTCCTACTCATTCCCCCCCTTTTAGGTCATTAGAAGGGCTTATATATAGTCTAAATATGTATCTATTTAGGAAGGATTCAATGCATTAATCCTAGGACGTAAATCCCTACTGATTTGCAATAAAAAAAACACAAAAGGAAATTGCAATATTCTGATTTTGTGTTGGTCTTTACGTCTGATTTCTTTCCAGTTTTAGAGGATGGTGTGGCTCTTTTCTTTCCTTCCATAGGGCCAGCTGCTCCCTTTGAAATGAGGCAACAAAAACATGGTCTTCAGCTCCAACAATCAGGCATGATGAGAAAGGAAAACAACAAAGAAAAAAGGAAAGAAATCATATGGAGGGTGCAGCTGCAAAGTCTTATTTTCCTTATTTGGTGTGGTAAAAATCCTGTCATTTATGATGATCTAACCCCCCTCTCCAGCTTTCAATATCCTTCTTCAATTCAATCCCTCATTTTAACACTTTTCGATTCAGTCCTTGGTCCAAAAAAAATCCTTCGAATCAGTCTCGCGAACTTGGGCTATATCCTTCCCGCGACATAATTTTGTGCCTTCACGTTAGATATTCAAATGAGAATATCTTGAGCTTCTGGTATCTAAATCAAGTGATTCAAAAGCCCAAATTCATCTACACGTCTAGGACTACAACTTTGATGAAGGAGTCGAAGTGAGATAAAATCTTTTTACATAACAAAATCTAGCAGTAATTTGGTTGGTCAAAAGGGATCTCAAAGTCTAACTCAAAAACTGACGAATGCCGAGAATCCTGATATGACTGAGAGTATGAACTAAGAACAAAAATCACAAAAATTAGGCCAAAATAGAGTTTTTTTAGTGCAGACTCGGGTCAATATTCTTCTCGCGGCAGAATTCTCTACCTTCATGTTAGATATTCAAACGGGAACATCTTGAGCCTCTGATATCGAAATCAAGTGATTCAAAAGCTCAAATTCATTTACGCGTCTAGGACTACAACTTTGATGAAGGAGTCGAAGTGAGATAAAATCTTTTTACAGAACAGAATCTAGCAGTAATTTGGTTGGTCAAAAGGGATCTCCAAGTCTAACTCAAAAACTGACGAATGCGGAGAATCCTGATATGACTGAGAGTATGAACTAAGAACAAAAATCACAAAAACTAGGCCAAAAATATAGTTTTTTTAGTGCAGACTCGGGTCAATATCCTTCTCGCGGCAGAATTCTTTACCTTCATGTTAGATATTCAAACAGGAATATCTTGAGCTTTTGATATCGAAATCAAGCGATTCAAAAGCCCAAAATCATCAACGCATCTAGGAATACAACTTTGATGAAGGAGTCAAAGTGAGATAAAATCATTTTAGAGAACAGAATCTGGCAGTAATCTAGTTGATCAGAAAGGTTCTTGATCTGACAATGCTAAGCATCCAAATCTGACTGAGAATCTGCCCTAAGAACAATGATCCCTAGGACCTAATAAAGGTGTAGGTCAATTTTTCAACATGTCATGAGTGACATAATATAGCTAAGATGGTCAGATATCGCACGAAACCAAGTCAGAATCAGAGCCTAAATTAGAACAAAAAAAATTACGACAACAGCAAAACCATTTTTTAGTGCAAATTCTGAGGGATTTATCCAACCTTAAAAATAAGACAACGAAGGAACGAATTTAGCATTACGAAGACCTCTAGTCAATCTAAGAAACCTGATGATTTTGGCAGCAAATGGGAAGGATAAAAAGAGCAGAAAACAGCTCAAACAGGGTTTCAAAAAAATATTTCTTTTTCTGCTTTTGTCGATCTTCCAGCAAACATGAGTTAAACTCCTACACTCAGTTCAAAAGAGGTATACAATGTCTCCATCACGTGGGGTCCAAAAATGAGTAACAACAATGACTTTACACCAAGACTAAACCATTATGTCTTTAATAAAACATTCATATCAATCACAATTCATGTCCTCTAATCCCATCATGAAATATTGATCATTGCCCTTATGTCTCCTAAATATTTTCTCATAAAGCCATCATACCCTAGTGGGTGCCATGCAATGGTGTGGACCCCAACACTTGAATCAACAAATAAACAGGTGATAAAATTATAAAAAATAATCAAATTTTCACACTATTGTGCTTATTGAAATAGTGACTACATGTGGAAAGCATAACTTGACCTTCTCATTCTCTTTTACCCATCAATAATAGTGGTTTTTAAACACTAATTGACAATGGAGATAATGATCTTTTTATTTTTGTCTTCGTTATTTTTTTTTTATGTTTTAAGCATTTTTTGTTGCTTTTTATTATTTCTTTTTTTCCATTTTTTATGTTGTTTGTGTTGATGTTGTCTTTGGTTTTCATGATAGTAAATGGGTTGTCATGGTTGGTTGATTTGGCTAAGTTTAGGGGATTATTTTTGAACTTTGTTTCACAAAAAAGAGGTTTTGCAAGTGGTGGTGTGCCAATGGTAAGGTTGTTTTAGGGGCTAGTATTATTGTTGTTGTCGTAGTTACAAGAGAGATTGTCCTTTACTGATTTGGTAGAGAGAAGGTTTGGTTGGTGTGGGGGTGTGTTATTGCGATATTGTTTTTGAATTAAGTATTATAGGGTTTGTCACACTTGGACATCACGGTGATCGATTAAAAATTTTCATGGAAAAAAAACAGATATCTGACACCTTGTTCTTTTAGGGAAAATGAGCCGTCATCTAGTATTATGGTCACTAGAAACCCTAACTGGTCAACATAGATTCTATGGTACAAGACTGATTACGCGAAATGGAAGATGATATAACCCCTTAAGCGTCCTACCTGAGGCAGGCTGCATTGCTGGTTTTGTCTAAAATTGATAAGAATTTGTTCTCTCCCTTTTTTTTTATATCTTCCTATCATGTTCCTGACTTTGATGTCAGTGAACAGTTCCTACGAATGTTTCCAACTCTGGTGTTGGTAAATATTGCACAAACCCAAAAATATACGATATTCCTGACTCTGACGCTAGTGAATAATTTCGCAAAATTTTGAATTTTAAATGAAGAAGAAACAATTTTTCTATACCATTTGTTTTGTTTACCCCTTTTTTATTATTTGCTCTTTTCAGACAAAAATAATAGAATGCATTTAACAGTAATGGTCCATAGATTGAGCTTATAGCAAATAAAAACAAAACACAAAGAAAAAAAACAAAGCGTGAAGGGCTCACAAATAAATCAACGAAGATCCCTAAATATTTTTCTAGAATTTTATGATATCTACAAGGGGTTTGTTTGGCTAGATATCAAAATAGAAGGGGAATAAAATACATGGACAAGGCATAAGGGTGTGTTTTGCCAAACACACCCTTAGCAAACAAGATTTAAGACGGCTGGGCCTAAGGCCTAGACCCAACCACTCTTTTTTTTTTTATCGAGTTGGATCTAGCCCAGCCGTACAACTGGGTTGGATCCAGCCAGCACAACCTAGTCGCTGGCTTGGACCAGCGACCTGGCTGGGCAACATGCACACGCAACGGAGGGTTAATTAAATTTAAACTGCACAATGGCTATGTGATTAAAAATGGAAGGGGAGGGAAGGAAGATAACTTACCTAGCCTGTAAGAGCTGCTAGAGGCGAAGACTGAGAATGACATTGGCTTTGGACGACCCTTTCTTTGTTTTTGTCTTGTCTGGTCGCCTTTCTCACCGTTTTGGGTTACTCACACGTCAGCAACATTTTTTATATGTGCACGAATTAAAAATGCTTTTATGACTAAACAATAATAACAAAAAAAAAACCCTTATGAAATTACAACCAAGCCCTTCAAGCCAATGCTAAAAAATTTGAATGACAAAGGTAATGAAGTAATTCAATTGTTCATAAAATTATATATAAAAAACAAAAATGCCCTTATGACTAAATAAAAATAATAAAAAAAATAATTAGGAAATGACAATCAAGCTCCTGAAGTCAATGCTAACAATTTTTCATAGTAAGAGTACTTGTGTAATTTAATTATTCATGACAAAATTGAAATTATCATAAGTCTCCTAAACTAAAAGGTTCTGATTATTTATTCTCTAAGAGTAATACAATAATTGTACTGTTATTAAAAAAAAGACGGTGTTGTCCCCAAACAAATTAAGAATAATAAATTGGCCACCTGTAAAGACCATCCTACTCTTTAAGTAAACTTTAAAAATTAAAAGATAAAAAATTAATTTTATTATAGCTCTAAATATATTTTACTGCGGATGTGTCACAATAAAAAAAACCCACAAGGTTTAGTATTTTACATAATTAGACACGGGAATACAAACCCAATAATTTCAATTCATTGCAATCTAATAAAAAGGTTGAAGCCTAAATTACAAAACAAGAAATAGACACTTGGCCCCGTTTGTTTGCTGGAAATTAGTTTTTTTTAGAAAGTGAATTCCGGGAAAGTATTTTCCGATGTTTATTAGTGTAATGAAAAATAAGTTGGAAAACACTTTCCAGTATTTGGTTATGTCATGGAAAATGAGTTGGAAAATAACTTATTAATGTTTTATTTTTCTCAAGTTTATTAAAATAATAAGGAACAAATCTTACAAATTAAAAAATTGAATGAGAATGAAATTGAAAAAAATATAATTTCATAAATTATCTCAAATAAAATAAATAATAATCAAAATAATAGAGATCAAATCTAAAAAATTAAAAAAAATGAAAGATGAAGAAATTAAAATAATAATATTAACATTTCATAAATTATTTCAAATAAAATAAGTAACAATTAAAAGAATAAAAATCAAATTTAATAAATAAAAATTTTTAATAAAAAATTAATAAAAAATAAATAACAATTATAAAAATAATAAAAATAAAAAACGTTGAACCGTGTACAAGCCCAGCCGAAGCCTCTGTAATGGAATGTCAAGCCGTCAGCCTGATCTTAATGTATGAGGGGTTGCAGTCCACTTCCATCAAATGTTACAGGGCTTGCTATTTGCTACCATGAATCTTTGGGGACAACAACGTCTTGTCAATTTTAGTACTTCGTAAATAAATAGACGAACATTATACATATACTTTAGAGGTTTTTTCATATAGAAATGATGTAATTTTAACTATTGCTATTTTTTTTTACTGTTATGGTATTATAGTGATGATGAAATTATAATTTTCATGTTTTTTTTTAAAAAAGTTTTATATATATATTGTTTTCTTTGTATATGATATTTTTATTATTTTACACTTGATCTATTTATTATTATTTTTATCTTTACTTTTTTAATATATATTTAGTTTTTTTCTTTCACTTTTCTTAAAATAAATATTTATTTTTTATGCTTTGAATATTTATCACTTTACACTTTAAATATATATTATTTTTTTGTTCTTATTTTTATTTTTTAAAATTTATTATGTAATTTTTTCTTTATATGTTTTTCTTGAAAAATTATTATACAAAAAATAAAAAAAATAGTGTTTCACTGTAACAATTACAACATTGTTCAATTCTTCTACTATGTTAAAATTTAGCTTGAGATCTTACACGTTTTTATTAATATATATGATATTTATTATATTTTATTATAAATAAGAATCGATTTTTTGATTCACGGTTATATTTTTTATTTGATGTTAAGAAATGCATTAATAACACCCCCATATTAATCTTTTGTGTTAGAAAAAAATATTTAACCTATAGCGAGATGAGTTTAATAAACACGGTAATATTTTATTTTTATATTTATTGGCATAGATGGCTAGACATGTATTTAATTAAATGCATACCTTTTGATTTATAATTAAAAAAATTTAAAAAATACATTTGAAAACTTGTATATATACATTTTTTAAAAATTTATCTAACTCTTAATAAAATGTGTGTCAAATAACTCATTATCATTGATTCTCATACATATTTTCTTATTTGAAGAAAGTTGGGTCCATTATAGCACCACCCCAAATGTTGAAGTAATGCAATTTTCGTAAATACACCAGATTATAATTAACAATAAAAATTAAAATAATCTCTTTAATCCTATTATTATATTGTCTTTTGAAAATAAAAATATTTTAAAATTATTTTATATATTAATTAAAACTATTATTTTTACTGGATGTTAGATTTTTATAACTCTAAGAACTTCTACTTCTACTTCGAATTCAATTATTTTTATGTATTCAATGTGACCCCAAATATTTTGATGGCATTAAGCCATCGGGTTTTTCTCTCTTCCTCGTGGGTTGTTTAGGTTATTACTTTGGCCAATCAATTTTATAGCCTTTTTTCGTTGAACACTATTATGTTTTTTTTAAAAAAAATATATATTTTTTAATTTATTTTTTTAGATTATTTTAATATATAGATATCAAAAATAAATTTTAAAAAATTAAAAGAAATATTATTTTAATATATTTTTAAATAAAAAACATTTTAAAAAATAATTATTATAACATAATCAATAATCAAACAAATTTTATCTGTTGTTATATTTTAAAAATATGTTTTAAAAAAATAATTTTTTTAAATTAATATTTTTAAGTATTTTTTAATTATTTTAATACGTTAATAACAAAAATAAATTTTAAAAATAAATAATATATTATTTTAATAATTTTTTTAAAAAAACAACGTTATCTCGAGGAAAAGAAAAGGCTGTGTATCGTTTACAATTTTGAAGTGTGATAACGACAAAAATACATGACAAAAAAGAAATAAAATAAAAATCTCCGGGGCAAGACATATAAACAACATTGAACTTACCAAGCAAAAAACACATAGCTAGCTAGCCTGCCCAGTGTCTCCCTGCCTTGTTGTTTTTACTCTCTCTCTCTCTCTCTCTCTCTCAGTCTCTCACACACCCCTTTTCACGCATGTAACGCACGTTTCTCTCTCCATGGCCCTCAAAACCCCATACTTTTCTATATTGTAACCTCCGAAAGCAAGATTTCTTGTGGAGATTGCCCTTGACTTGGCAATGTACGGTGTGAGTGATGAAAAACTTTGTATTTTTGTTTGGTGAGCTGAAACCAACCTGATAATTTTAAAATTTTGACCCACACTGTTCATTTATGTGCTTGTTCGTTGTGTTTGGTTCAGAATTTTCTAGGGTTTTTCCAAAGTCTCTATCCTTATGTTAGTTCTAAAGATTACTTTACTGTTGACAGTGGTCCTTTTCTTGCATGTACATTTTGTGTTCTGGGTCATGTGCATTTTAGTATCTTTAGCCTTCTAAAAACATATATGTTGTTATGTGGATTTGAGTGATAGTGATGGTTTTTTGAATTTGTTTCTATAAGTTCAAAAGATGGTCTCGTTTCAAGGTTTATTAGAGTTTTGATTGGTTGTTTGGTTTTTGCTTTCTGGGTTTTGTTTTTGTTTTCTGAGGCTTGATTGTGAGTGGTAATTGGGGTCATTTTAATGCCTGACTGGGTTTGGGGTGGTATAGGCATAGGAGAATTGAAAGAGCTGCAGTTGGTGCTCTGAGGTAGTTGTGAGATATGGTATTGTAATTCATTTTTTAGTTTCCAAAGAGATGGTGTTAGGTCCTGATTCTATCAATGTGGCTGATTGGACTGTGGGAAAATCAAAGTTAAAGAAGAAGAAAGATGGTGAAGCTGAGGAAAGTGGATGTTGGATTAAGTTTAGGTTCATTGGGAGCTGCATTTCTTCAAGAACAAGGGTTGATAGCTCCATAAGTGGCACTAGCACACAATATGGTATAATTTGATTTCTTCGCTATAACTAGTTTCATCTTACCGGTTTGTTTGAATGTTTTGATTGTGTTTTTGAATACTATTATAAACAAGAAAATTAAATATTTTTTTCATGCTTGACTATAACATGTTATAATCATCTTTTAATTGTACTTGTTTGGTGCCACATGGATGTTGGATCATACTATATATTTATTCAATTCTTTGGTTTTGCAAGTACATCACTCTGCAAGAATATGGTCTTTTATCGTACCTGTAATTTATTCTCCTTATTCAAATTTGATTAGTACTACTGTCAGAGTGTTTTTGATGCGATGTTATTCTCCATTTGTTCAATTTTTATGGGAAGGGGTTTTAGATTTTGGTAAGTGTTTAATTGTTTACTTTGGTTGAGACAGTTAATTGGTGGTTTTGATTTTATCGTATGTCTATTATCCAAATTTGGCCACTTGTTGTAATTTACACTAATTATTTTGCTGCTATCTTAGAAGCTGAAATGAGTCAAATACTGCAATATACAGGGGCTCAGTGGTTGGAGCTTGCTATGCTGAGTCTTAATTCTCAAATGCTGGTTTGCAAAATATGTTGGTTGGATCATGATGTAAAATGTTTAAGATACTTGATGTAAAAAACATCAGCTTAAAGTTTTGTGGCATTATAATATATTCTTGTTCAAAATACTTTTCTTGCTAGATTTATATGGATGATTCTTTTAGAATTTTTTTTTAGTTTCCCATTGTTAGTACATGGCATATAAAACAGATGATGTTTGGTTGAGCATTGTGCATTATCAAATATTTCAGGAAACTTGCAACCCTTTTAATCATTTATTGACAGCAGTCATAAATTTTATGTTGACATTTGTATTTGAGAACAGAACTCTTGTAGTGTTCAAAATTACATAACATGTGACCTAGAGTGCAACATGTCTCCAACTCTATTGTAGGCTTTGAGTAAATATCCAATTTTATGAAGGTTTCACTTCATACCTAGAAGTTGTTAAAATGAGAAAACAAATGAATGGATCGTTCCACTAGAGTCCAGAACAGACAACTTAGCAGATTCTTACCTAGTATATTGAATTCAATGCACAAACTATCTTATACAAGAGTAATATACCTTTAAAAAAACTACTCTTTAATAATTTTTTTTTTTTTTTTTTTTGCAAATGAATCTAAAAGTTTTTATTTTGCTCTGACAGATGATAAAAAAAAAAGGTCATTCAATTGAAATCAAGACACTAATCATGCATTGAAGCACCATTGGTGTCTCAGCATGTTCTTATCTCTCAAAGAGACGAAATGCAACTAACTTCAGTCATGATTTGGTGTTGTTATGCCTTGGAATGTTTTAACTAATAAAAATGCATGGATGGTTTAAAGTAAACATACATTAGTATAGGTGCTATTTAACCTCAAAGATGCCCGTGCGTGTCTTTGTCTACATATTTGTAAATAGACATGTCTCTTCTGGTTTATACTGTTTCTGGAAATGTTTATATTCATCTCTCAGGTTGTATGCACCGTCTGAGCTCGTATTTGAAAGTATAGATTAGTTGATTACCGAAAAACCAGATACAGTGATGGTATTTGTTTTCATTTGTGATTCAGCGGAAAGCAAATCAACAAATGATACCGGCAGAGACCAACCGGCTGTTCAAGTGGGATCATCCTCGAGCACTAGCAATGTTGAAAGTTCTCCATCTACTCCCAATATTGGTGAGGAACTTCAAGTTTCCTCTCAGCTTCGAAAATTCTCCTTTAATGAGCTCAAATCAGCAACAAGGAATTTTAGGCCTGAGAGTATTCTTGGTGAGGGAGGGTTTGGTTGCGTATTCAAAGGTTGGATTAATGAGAATGGAACTGCTCCAGTGAAACCTGGTACGGGGCTGTCTGTTGCTGTAAAAACTCTCAACCATGATGGACTTCAGGGACATAAAGAATGGCTTGTAAGAAATCTCACGTCTTTTTTTAGTATATTCGTGTTCATCCACATGCATGCACATGCCCATATGTTTCACTTGCATGTTTGGTCTACAATAATTGCTTGTGGTATTGCTGCATTTATGGTTGAAGGATACTTCTTTTATACATGGCAGGCTGAAGTTAATTATCTCGGCGACCTTCTCCATCCTAATTTGGTTAAATTAATTGGCTATTGCATTGAGGATGATCAAAGGCTTCTAGTCTATGAGTTTATGCCTCGAGGAAGCTTGGAGAATCACCTCTTTAGAAGTATGTAATGAGCTTATTATTCTACATATTTGGTTACCTATCCTGTGTTTTCTCCTAAACTGGTAGATGTTTCAATGAGCCATCTATAAATGAGTACAGCCTGTAAAATCGTTCTGTCAAATCTTTTGATTGGTTGGGTAACTAATGAGAGCTCAAAGTAAGAAGCTAATTTAGGAAAAGAAGCATTGACCAGTTTTTATTGGTAACCAGGACTGAGTTTAGTAGCTCAAAGAAATTAATACATTTTCCAGTTTATGCTATGCAATTTTTTTCTAGGATGGTATCATAACTACAAGTGATGTTCTTTTCATCCTTTCCTACATTTTCCTATTTTTTAATTGAAGGACCTTATCATCACAGTCACATATAGTGTGAAATGAAGTCAGCGCAAGCCTTAAATTTTATTGCCTCTGTAGAAAATGTCAAATTAATATGCTGCATGTAAAATCAATCTAGATGTCAAAAGGTTACAAAACTTGTTTTGGAACAGGTTGGTGGTCATAATGCACCGTCCTTCTAAGAAACCATATAAAAGGGGTGCCATAATTAACCACTGCTGGGAGGTTAAATTTTCAATGCGCTTCACTTATGGGAAGAGTTCTTGCATTCTCTCTCTCTCAGAGTGTATGGTTTTTTGTTTTTCCTTTTTTTCTCATGCTTGCTGGAAGTTGTATTTATGCCAAACATAAACATTTCATGAATTGCAATTAATTTAAAAGGATAAGAATGAAGTATTTAGTTGAAAGACCTAGGAAAGCTGCCATAATGCATATATATTCATCACAGTAAATAAGGAAAGTGTAGTTCACATTGAAGACCAATTTATGGAGATAATGCATTCCATAAAATGTGTGCACAAACATAATCCTTATTGTCCTAATTTAGGTATGGTGGAAATACAGATACAAAACTAAGTTCTGTTATTAGATAGATCATTGCACATTTTTGGGAGTAATATGTTTGATGCAGCAGGATCCCTGCCTCTTCCCTGGTCTGTCAGAATGAAAGTACTGCTTGGCGCTGCAAAGGGCCTTACCTTTCTTCATGAGGAAGCTGAACGGCCAGTGATATATCGAGATTTCAAAACATCTAATATCCTACTAGATGCAGTGAGTGACTAGTTTATGAAAATAATCTGTTATTTATCCATTGTTGTATCCATTTCTAAAGTATTGCTAGACCTATCCAGGACTACAACGCCAAGCTTTCTGATTTTGGACTTGCCAAAGATGGTCCAGAAGGGGACAAGACTCATGTATCTACCCGCGTGATGGGAACATATGGTTACGCAGCCCCCGAGTATGTAATGACAGGTGAGCATGTTAAACATTGTGTGTCAGTCTTTTGCATCATTACAGGTTTTGTGCTTGTGATTAGATGTAATCTAGTGTGTTAGCCCAAGTATTGATAACAGGTGAGCATGTTAAACATTAATCTAAAAATTCTGCATATAGGCTTTATTCTCTTAATTGAATGCAATCCATGGTTTTATACATGATTAACAAAAAACTGAATTTCTTGTTGCCGAGTTTCTCCAGAACTTGTTAGATTTCTCGGTGGTAGCTTGACTTTGTTCATCTTTTTCTTTCAACATTGCCTTAGAGTATGTGCGCGCGCTATGTGCATATGTGAGAGGAACAATGAAATTTAACTACTTTCTTGATGTGGAAAAGAATACATAAATATATTGTCAAGAGGAGTAAAAACTCCATGTTTCACCAATGACCTTCATCATGTAGCTATTACAACCACAAACACCACCATCTCATACCCCTGCCACTAATTTGACTGCTGTTTCAACAGCATCACTTGCTATACTGCTCTATTGATGTGGCATTCAAACTCTCCAGATAGTTCCCTTCATTCATTTTGCCATCTCTATGACTAGTCACCTAGTAATGGATTAGAATTTCCCCTCTGCTCCAGTAATATGTTATCTCCACAATTTACTGCAATCATCTTACTCTTGACCAGAAACTAAAACCATGATTTATTATGCTCCAGTGTCACTGGCAGTACCTTGTTACTGTCACTAACACTTTGTTACATCACCTTTATGTCTACCTAGCTACTGTCGCCGGAATGCAGCCATCATAATGCTTCTTGCTTTCTAATTCCAAACCTTCACTACATTATGTTGTTGCTGCCTTCACTCATTTCTGCATTATTATTCTAACCATTTCACCATTGTTAGGTGCCACTGCTGCACCACCATACAATGAGCTATGTCTCAGACCTGTTATTTACTTTTTCAAAAGAACAAGAATGAAATTAATGTGGACATGTAAAGAAATAAAATGACCTGAAAGAATTTCAAATTAAGATGTTGGGGAATGGGGGGTTTCAAATTAAAGATATTTTAGGCAAGTGAACATATAAGATGGCAAGAGGACCCAAGTTATGGAAAACTTCATAGTTGTCTCTTAATCAACTCAGACTTCAGGATACTTGAGTTACTGGGGTACTAGCATTATTAGTGGCTGAGAAATATGGAACCCTGGACTGATGGTGAATATAAATGTTGGAATTATGGACTGAACAATGGAAAGTATAGCATGAAAGGGCCTGCTTTCTTTGACAAATAGGTAATTATTGTTTGCTTTTCTTTCATGGAATGCTGGGACTCCCAGAAGTTGTTGGGTTTTCAACAGTACTACTCTATGTGGTCAAATAAAGATCTATCCATAAAATTTTGCAACATTTTGTCGTATTGAACTTCATTTAGAAGAAGATGCTTTCTTAGCATCATCATCTTTTTGTTCTGCATAATGATTAAAATAAAATAAAATAAAAAATCCATATCTTCTATGGTTCTATTGACAGATTCCCTTGTCTCCTTGATTTTCAGGCATGTGTGCATAGTCTGCAATGTCTTGGTTAAATGTTTTCTGAATTGCTAGTTTCCTAATGTCGATAAGGTGAATTGGTTATTGTTTGTCACAAAATCCAGTGAGTTTTCATCATTAGGATCAAATTCAGGCTAACTAAGAACTTGTCAAATTTCTTTCGTCTCCCTTGCACCCACCCTCACAGGTGCACACATGGATGTAGTAGCCCTCCATCATGTGCGGATAATTTTCTGTGAGCATGTAATTAAGCCTTGCGTTATTTGAGCTGTGTTATATGCAAATCCTCCCATACTTGTTACACTTGATGTTGTGCCAGGTCATCTCACATCCAAGAGTGATGTCTATAGCTTTGGGGTTGTTTTACTTGAAATGTTAACTGGTCGAAGATCCATGGACAAACACCGACCAAATGGTGAGCATAATCTGGTGGAATGGGCACAGCCACACCTTGGCGAGAGGAGAAGATTCTACAGAATGATAGACCCTCGTCTTGAAGGACGCTTCTCCATCAAAGGTGCTCAGAAGGCAATCCAATTGGCTGCACACTGCCTTAACCGTGACCCCAAAGCCAGACCTCTGATGAGTGATGTTGTTGAAGCCCTAAAGCCTCTGCCTTGCCTCAAGGACATGGCCTGTTCTTCATCATACTTTCAAGCCATGCAATCAGAGCGAGCCAGCTCCAATCCAAGCGCTCAGAATGGAAGTAGAGTGCGGCCAGGGTATTCCAGGAATATGCAACCAACAAAGAGCTTCCCCAAATTCAATGGTCATCATGGTAACAGTTATTACCGGTCACCCGTTCCTAAAGCAGGAGAACCATAGCATTGTGTCCATGCCCTTTCTTTTTCAACCCCTTTCATTTCCTTGCATGATAGTATTGGTTTAAAGATCATACTTGGGACCTTGAAAGGCCTTATGGGGTGTTTTTGGAAGATAATGCGGGATGTTCTTTCTTTCCTTTTTCCTTTTTTAGAGGATCGTAGTCTGAGACGCTACTGTTGATTGTGCAATGTTTTGTTCTTGTAGTTTCATCGTTTTTTGTAGGTTGGAAATGCTCTGACCAAATTACATTCCAGCTTTGGAATGAGAGGTTGCGGGTAGTTCCTTCACCGGAGAAACGACGACCTGCTGGATTTATTTATCTCAAGTTGGGATGATCTTTCCATCTTGTAATCTAGGATTGTAAGTATTAGAATAGGGATCATACTTGTGTTGTGGGTATAGGGTCATTCCCAAGGAATTAATTTGATTTGTAGAGTCATCTTAAAGAGTTAGGAAAGAATCGATACCATGTCTTTGCATCATGCAAATTTTACAAGTCTTAACTTTTTGTGGGTTACATGTCACCAAAGAGGTAAGAGTGTCAGCGTTAATCCTTGGGCTAAACTGCTAAGTATTGGCAGTCATATTGGATATCAATTGTGGCTGCGACCTTGAGTGTTTTGTCCGCTATATCTCCTCCACTAGCTGTACATATTATGTTCCTATCTCGGGGTTTAAGTCTCTCGTAAAAGTATTGAATAAGAAGTTCTTAGAAATTTGATGTTAAGTGCTGCTAGCACATAGTTTTTTAAATCTTTTATAATATTCATACAAGGTTTCTTCATTCATTTGCTTCATTTGCACAAATTTCTTTTCTTAAAATTGCAACCCTAAATGTAAGAAAGTATTTTTCTAGGAAACATCTTAACATCTCTTCTCATAGGCCATATGGGCAAACAAGACATGTCTGACTTGCGTAAGAATAATGTGTGTTTGCCACCCTTTGGAATATGCTGCCTTGAATGCTTGATCTTTATCCTTTATTTAGTTGAATTAATGCTCAAAAAAATAGAATAAAGAGTTGCTGAATTTGTTCATTCTAAAAGCCTTGCACAATCTCTTTTTAAAGTAAGGAAATCTTGTAAAAGAAAAGAAAGAAAACAACAAGGAAAGTCCTCCAAATATATCTGTCTCTTAGTTTCCTTATAAGAAAAGGAATCCTTGCATGTAATGAAAAAATAAATAAGGAAATTTACTCTCACATTTTATCACCCTTTGGTTTTCATGTTAGATATGAAATCCTTATCCAACATGAAAATATAATAATCCATCTCGAGTTAACTATCCATTATAAACCCAAACTTAGCTAGGATTTTTGACAAATTCTTATAATAAAAGGATCCCAACACCCTAATTAATCCTAGCTGTTTTTTAACCCTATATAGCCCAAACCCATGCACATCCATAAGACCCAAATCATATTTGATCAAAACTAACTCCTTCATAATTGGGCTAATCTCATCAATACCAATACCAACAAACCCAATCTGAAATATATTAAAATTTTAAACTTTCAAGGAATATGACATATTTAAGAATCATACTATTCTTGGATTGATTCTAGAAAAATAACATATATATATATATATATATATATATATATATATATATATATATATATATATCTCACAAAACAAACCAAATATATATGTTTATTATATGAAAAAATAAAGCATCAACATCCAAGTGATAAGACTCGTTTAAGGATTATACTGCAACTAGTTTAATCTCTTGATAGAAAAACATAAACAATATTTTCTTTATATGAAAATAACCCTACCTTTTTTTTCAAGAAAGATGATTAAAACCACATGTAAAAATTAAACATGTCCATATGCTAAAATCAAGCACATCCACGTATAAAATCAAATCATTAAACCTTTTACAATCTATCCACCCAACCTCATCACAAGGTATTGATTTAAGTGTTATTATACCAAAAACAAATCCTTGACAACATCAACCCTCAAGTTTGCCACAAAATTTTATGGACCTCAACACTTCAAATATTAACAATATATACATAAAAAAATATAATTGTGTCACAATTTATTTAAAAATAAACAAAAACTTATTTGGGATTCAAAAACTACTTCTGATAGTTGTTGGAACAAACTGGAGAACACTATAAATCAGCTGGGCGATGGTGGCACATGGTTATCACGTGTTGAGACCTTGTTGTGACATGGGATCACTGGTGCGTGCACTCTATTTGCTAGCATTAGATCTATATATATATATAATTAGGTTATGATGGTGGTTGTCATTACCAGGTTATTTTTTTAGTTGATTTTAACTGGAAAGGGTTGTGATTTCAGCTAGGTTTTTGGATTGAAGGTAGTGTAGATGACAAGTCTCCTATGTAGATGAGGGTTATTATGGTTGTTAACGGGTTTCAATCTTAATAGAGGAATAAGATAAATCAAGAGTTATGTTGGTTGTTGTTAGGTCTATTAGGGTTGTGTTGTGACTGGAAGATAGAAAGAGAGATATGAACTGCATGAGCTGGTTATTGGTGGGGATGACAGGATTAGATGATGATTTTTTATGAGAAAAAATGGACGACAAGTTTGTGAGTGGCTGGTGGTCGGTGCTAGTTGGTGAGAGGAGGAAAATAAAGATAAGGAGAATGGGTGGCTATGGTTTTTAGTGTTTGGGCATAAGCTTTTTTTTTTTTTGGTCAATTAGACTATTGGTTTTTTAGGGTTTTTTTCTACTCTTTCTTAGTCGTTTTCCTTTGCTTTTTTTTTTTTGTGGATTTTTTTGTGTCCTTTTCCCTTTAATTATATGACCTATTTATACCCCAATCCTTTGCTTATTTATTCATCTTTTCTTATCTGTTATCTTTTTTTTTGTCTTTATTTTTCTATCTCTTTAACTTTTTATCTTTTTTATCTCACAATTATTTTTTAAGATGAACTCAAACTCTCATATTTATTTTGATCATTATTCATGTCCTTACTTATCATACCACTCCGTAATCTACTTCTTCTTTATTTCATTTTTGATTTTTTAAAAAAATACGAGTAAAAAATAGGTAATGATAACTAGAATGGGTGATTTTTTTTTGAGTTACCTTATTCGATGGGTAATGAAGAAGGTATGGATATTATAAAACCTTACCCACACCCTATCCAAACCTAACCCAACACACTCACACACACTATGAATATCTAGATTTTTTACCAATGAGATAAATGATTTAAATGAAATAGAATGGTGAGTAATAGTACTCATTGTTATCCTAGTTTATAAAACAACACTAACATATATGCAATTAAGTTGGTAAGAGTCCAAACTTTAAAAGGAAATTTTCTTTCCTATACAAAACCAAAAAAAAAAGGTTATAGGACACTTTTTTCTTGTTTTAGATGCATAAATCATAACTTATTTAATTACTAACATATATTAAAAGATATTGACATTTCACTCTAGCAATAAATGTTAAAAAGCCAAGGATTTTTCCAATTTGGTTCTCAATTTTGTTTTTTAATTTCATGCTCCAACATTGAATTTAATAGGTATTGGACCTCATGATCCAGGCTTGGCAGGTTAATATAGGTTTACTCGGGTTATTTTTTTTGTTTATTTATTTATTTATCAACTTCATCTTTTAATGTTAAGTGAATTGAGAATTGAGCTTTATATTTTATTTGTTTTTTTATATGGGGTTATTACGGTCTCATGATCCAAGTCGTAAATTTTGCAGGTTAGCTAGATTGACTTGAGTTTTTTTTTTAATTGAATTGTTTTTTCAATCTCATCCATAAACATTGGGTTGATTGAAAGTTTAGTTTCATAGTTTTTTTTCTATTTTCTTTTTATCGAATTATCATAGTTTCATTACTTGAATTTGACAGGTTAACACGAGTTGACTTGAGTTTTTTTTGTCTTTTTTATTGAATGTTTTTTTTTTCGATTTTATCCTTGAATATTAGGTTGAATGAAAATCAAATTTTATAATTTATTTTATTTTACTTTTTATGAGGTCATACTAATTTCATGACTCGAGTCACGAGTTTAGTCAGTTAACTCGAGTTAACTCAAGTGATTTTTTGTGTCTTTTTCTTAATTGATTTTTTTTTTCAATCTTATCCTGTAACATTGGGTTGACTGAGAATTGAGTTTTATAATTTATTTTGATTTTCTTTTTATGAGGTTATTTTGGTCTCATAACTAAGGTTTGACAAGTTAACCCGGGTTGACTTGACTTATTTTTCTAATTGAATTTTATTTTCAATTTCATCATTCAACATTGAATTGATTGAAAATTGAGCTTAATATTTTTTGTGTACTTTCTACAGGATTATTAGGGTCTCATGACTTGGACCAGAGATTTGACAAGTTAACTTGATTTAATTCAAATAAATCCGAGTCAATCTAATATATTGTTGTCTCAATATATAAAAAAAGATATTGTTTTGGTTTTTTCAATCAAATTGTATTTTTACTAATCATTCAGATTATTTTTGAACCTGTAAAATTAATTACATCACATTAAGTCAATCTCCACACAGTTTATTTTTCCTACTAGAAAACATGTTAATAACATATAAGTATTTGTTTTAAGTTCAATAAAAATTTAATCTGATCATAGTGTAATGCGTATAATTATTAGTTTAAATTAAAACCCAATAGGATACTCCTTTGAAGAGAGTCTGACAAAAATACTAATACATAACTAGGAGACTCGAATGAGATATGACTGAAATCATAAAGACACAATTGAACAAAAGTGAGATAAAATTGAGAATTAGATAATAATCAGAGGTTGATTTGAAGTTTCCCTCTTTTTCCTACTTTCTAAACAATCCCTGCTTCATGTAATATTAAATTAATATTTTTTTATAATTTTATTTTATAGTTTTGATGAATTAGTATAAAAAATTAAAAAAAAATAAATGAAATATTTTTAATATATTTTTAAATAAAAGAATTAAAAAAAAACACATCCAATATAACACCGATCACAGGCTTCATCCATGCATAAAACATAACATGCAGTCACTGGTAAAATCCTAACCCTTGGTTGGGATATAATTGTCTTTACTCACTATCCACTAACTCCACCATATTCGACCCCTATAAATATCTCCACCAAACTCTCTCTCTCGTCTCTCGTTCTCTCTGCCTTCATTATAAACAAAATATTCTCTATAATTTCTCTCATGGCCACGTAGAAATCTCATTAGGGTTTCGAGATGGATCTGGTACATTACTGACTTATCTCTTCAAATGCTTCACATTATAGTCATAATCTAAGTTTATCACCTTGAAATCGACTTCTTCTCCCGTGCTTTCTCTTGTTTTCTCGGGAAAATCTTTGCTTAGTATTTTTCATGTTTTCAAAGTAAAAGAAAAGAAAAGCTTTGATCGCTGGCGTTTTTTTTCCTTTCTCATTGCTAGTGAAGTTACTAAAAGTAGTTTAAATCGCAGGAAATACAAAGATTCTCGCTCACAGACCTCTCAAAGCAAACAAAAACTGCAGCTTCAAGTAAAGATCATGAGTTCCCAAACGCAGAGGTTTTGGAAACAAGCGTGATAAAATCAGTCTTAGAAGACAACAAACTACAGTTACTCTCTCTCTCAAAAAAAGTTGTTACAGAACGTACAATAATCACCAAGCTGCTCCATCTCTGCTGCACCTTCGATTCTGTTGACTGCGCCACATCACTACTCAACGGAGAGTTCGGATCGGTGCCGGTGATAAATGAACCGGACTCAACCGGTCTCTCACCGCTGCACGCCGCTGCAACTGCTAACGCGGCGCGTTGTGTGGAAATGCTTCTCGAAAAACACGCTCGTACGGATTTGGAGAGCAGAGATGGACGCAGACTGTTACCTCTGGAGCTGTCCTTGTGTAACACCAGGTAACAAACAAAAGAAGGCACGTCGTTTTAATCTTTTTAATGAACTAAAATGGAAAAGGTGTAAAAACTTTTCGTTATTTTTGATGCATCTCACACTGCAGAAAGATATTACCTTATTTAGAAATGTTGCTTTTTCTTGTTTCTGTCCTTCCCGTGTATTTTTTGTTCAGTGACTTTTTTTTATGTTATTTTAGAAAGGATCTGATTTGGGATCTGGATGACAATTCAACCATTGAAGACTTGGTTGTTCAAATTAGTGAAAAGGTATTGAAACGTTTTGTTATATATTGTTTGGTTGCTGAGAAAGTGGTAAAAAGTGATTATATGATGGCATTTTCTGTATTTATTTATCATGGAATTAGGTCAAGTAAAGTCAAAAGAGTCAAATATATTTATTTTTTTGTAGAGAAAAAAAGAAAAATGTCTATTAAAATAAGATTCATTGATTTGATGATTTATTAAAGGCTTCGGCTCGTTTTGGTTAATGAGAAAACAATGGAAAGAGACGCGAAAATATTATTTATTCAATTTTGTTATATTTTATTAATTTATTAAGGGATAGTCTCAGCTCCGATGACAGTAGGGAATTTATTAAATTAAGAAATTCTCTGTTTTTTTTATTAAGCTAATTTGATGCTTTTCTACAGGATTTAACCACACTAAAACTTCTTGCTGACAAAACGGAGGAAGTCGGTGACGTGGCATACAGAATGGCGGAAGCAGGGCGTGTGGTTGATTTAGCTGCTCTTCTGGTAGTGGCAGCAGATAAACTAAATGAATCGATTTTACCGGTGCGTGATGCTGTTTTGGATTGTAAAGAGAAGACCACAATTTACGAGGCTGTGATTAGAGAGGCATTGACACTTGGCGGCCCTACGCGGTCGTTGAGGGCAGCAAAAAGGGTGACAGTTCTAAGTGAGAGTGAGCGTGCTGAGAAAAGGAAACTCTTGCTCTATGAGATTGAGTTGCTTCAGCTCTTTGGTGCTGTTGGTCTCGGATGTTGTACGGACAGGAAATTACCGTCACCGTTAATCCGTGCTGCACAGGTCAGAATAGATCTTCATTCCCACTAATTTTTATTTTTATTTGGCATTTTGTTTAACATGTGGAATGAATAATAACCGTATAATGTATGCAACATTATGGTACGTGGGATTTTGAGAAATGAACATGCATGCCGTACGAAAAGTATCTTTCGGATAAGATATTTTTGTTTGAGAGTCTATTTAATATTTAATAATGTTTTTGTAGTTATTTTTTAAAATAATTTTTATTTAAAAATATATTAAAATAATATTTTTTTATTTTTTAAAAATTATTTTGGATATCAATTCATTAAAATATCTAAGAACATAAAAAAAAATATTATTTTAAAATAAATAAAAAAATAATTTTTTTTAATTTTTTTTTAAAATATAAAAATACGTACTTAATCATTGATTATTGAGATCTGTGGGCACTTTTGTAAATCAGTGGGTTCAAAGTGAGGAATCACCGTGTACTCTCATTAGATACTTTGTAACATATGGGCTTAGACATTTGGGACTTTTACCTCAGAGTGGTCACCACAAATTCGTCTATTTCAAATTAATGAGTAACGAAGTACAAACATGATTCTGTTACGACACCCCTTCCATGTCTTTACTTCGAGAAACTATTTTTTCAACCAACATTATTTTCTTTTCTTGGCCTGTGAAGTCTCTAATTAACATTTTTTTTCTACAATTAATAGCTTTATTTCCAGCGTTGTCTTCGTATATTTAAAGTGGGACTCGGAGTAGCAAATTGAAATTCTAGTAAGCAAGTGAAACTTTTGCAGATGAATATATCTAATTTCAAACGAACATATGCTTAGCAACTGCTTGGGACAAAAGAAGATCATGATATTTGTATCACGTTCGAAATCACTATATTCTTACACTGTATTTGTCTTTGATAGACTGTCATTTGCATTATAATGTCATTTTATAGTGACAAAATCTATAACATTATCAACTGTCCTAATTAATTTCCTTTCATTTTACGAGTATACTCTCCAGGTTCAGTGCATTCTGTTTCTTGCATTTATATAGATTAATGTCATTTATGTACCTTTTAACTTGAATTCTCCCTGTATTCAAGTTAGCCTGTCATCCTAGACAAGAATACAACAAATTTCAGGAAAACTAAATGGGAAATTTATCGCCTTTGTATTACACATTCAAAACTTCAAAGAAAGGAAGCATAGTATACCGTGTTAACAAAAGTCCACAGTATGGACCGTTATTTTCAAATGATCCGTAACCAGGTACTATTGATAATAATCACAGGCTGGAGATGAAACCATTATTGAGTTGCTTCTGAAGACTAACATAGACCTAAATGATGTCGATGCTGACGGACACTCTGCTCTTCATTGGTGTCTCAAGGCATATAAGCAATCACGTCCTCAGCAGATGAAGTCTCTCTCTCACACACGCACAAGCACAGGCACAGGCACAGGCACACGCGCACGCACGCACGCACTCTGGTTTTGCTGAACTTCAAATCGCCTTCTGTTCCAGGATCATGTGGCTTCTACTGAAGCATGGTGCTCGAGTGAACCAGACAAATAAGCTGGGCTTGACAGCTGTTCATATTGCTGCTTCAAATGGTAATTCACAGGCACTCCAGGTATTTATGTATCAGCTCTTCAGGTTGCTTTTACTGTTTTACTGTCTTCCACGCACATCTTGGTAACATATGATAGTTTCATAACTGCAGTTTTTTATCATGCTCATTTTCCTGTAAGACTGTACTGCAGGCCCTTCTATTGGAAGACCCATATTGTATCAACTCTAATACAGAAATGGAAGAAACCCCATTATTTTTTGCTGTGAAGAATGGCTATAAGGACTGTGTTGAAGTTCTATTACACTGGGGAGCAAGCACTGGAGTCTTTAATTTGCGGTTAGAAACAACTGACCTATTTTCATTTATTTCATCCTTCTTTATTGTCTGTCTTGCATTTATCGTGTCTCTCAATGAGAAGATATGCTGATCCTTGCAACCTAATGCTGACATCTTATTGTAACTATTATAATTCCCAGTAAACAGAGACCTGTAGACTTGGCTGAGTCACAAGACATGCGTTTCATGCTAAACAATGCTGATGTTAACCTCAGTAAGTTGAAATTCTTAACACACTCAAAAGGTTAGATTGAGTGGGAAAATGTCATAATAAAGAAGCTCGTGTCACTCATTTCATTTATCTCGTGCTCACAATCAGCAGTAAATCGTCCCATTCAGCAGAAATATACAGCATGGTTACAAGGAGGTGATGTAATTCAAGGGACCTGCAAAGAACTCTTTACCTTGACAGATGAAAGGAATCCTACTAATAGGTGACCTCCTTGGATAAACCAATTAAGAATCATATGATAAAATAGTGATTTTTTAATTTATTTGGTCCCATAATTTTCCACTGCTTGTGGACAGCAGGACTTGCTCGAGTACAAACAAAGAGATCTGTAAATACTTCCATTCTCCTCGTGGATGTGTTAGAGGCACCAAGTGTTTCTATGCACATTCTGAAGAAGAGCGACAGCAGGTGAAGCAGGGAAGATACATGATTCATTCACCTGCTGCAGGGCAACTAGAACGGAAAATTTTTGTTGGAGGCCTCCCAGCTTCTGTAGATTCTGGTTAGAAACCGAACACATTCATGCAACTACGTACATATGTAGTCTTATTAACCTGAAGATTCAAGTGCTGATTTAGTAAGCCAAAGAACTTCAATTTTATCTTATATTTTGTCTTTCTTCTCCAACCTTTTCTGCATCAGACTCTCTAAGAAAAATTCTTGAAGAGAAATTTGGTTCGGTGGACAATGCTGCAGTACTTGGAGTTCAAACAGCAGATAAGATGCAGTCTCGTGGATTTGGCTTCGTCACCTTCAAAGATAAGAAATCTGTTTCTGCAGCTGTTGAGGCACACCATGTTATTATTATGGGTAAGCAGGTTGAGATCAAAAGTGCTGTTCCAAAATTCCTTCTACTAGCTGAGTTCCAGAAATCAACCCAACAACGTGAAAGAAATCAGATTGACGAGAAACTTCCACAAGCACAAACGCCCAAAGAGAAAACTGAGACGGAAAAGGCCAAAACTGACGTGCTTAATAGGCAGACATCAAGTGAGAAGACAGAAAAAGTGATCCTTAGTTGTAATTCCACAGAAGAGATCAAATCTGAGCCAAGGACTTGGGCTGATACTTTAATCCATGGTCAAACAAAAGCATGTTCTAGTGAATCTCAAACACATGAAAGATGTATGCCTAAGTGGTTCAGAACATTAAGAAGGTGGCTCCCTAGCTTCTTGCAACAAGCATCAAAGAGGGGAGGACAATATGCTCTATCGTCGGTGAAAGCTGATTTCAGGGCCCTTTTTGGCCTAGAATTAGACCATGCCTCTCTCGGTTTCTCAAAGCTTAGTGACTTCATGAAATCTATCCCTGAACTTTGTCACGTTACGTATCACACTCCAGCCAATCATATGATACTTCTGCCTAGCATTCCCATTCCTTGTCAGCAGCCACTTCAAGATGTTACGATTGACAGTCCATCTTCACATTCTACATCAATTGATGATAGCGGTAATGGAAATTCTGATGGTTCCATTTGCTCTCAGGAACCTCTTCTTGTGTCCATTGAGAATGATGACTTAAATGATAGCAGCAGCACTAGGGTGTCCTTTCAGATCACTGATGATAATCCTGCAGATAAATTGCCCTGTGTGAACTCGAGGTTTCTTCAATTCTTGAAACCAGACCCAATCTTTCATGCTCGACCGTGGGTAAATAGTGACTCTGATGGAGGCAAAGAGAGTACTGTTGGTGAAAGAGGATCGGGAAATGGGTTTCAAGAGATGAAGCCCTGGCCTCAAGGAAGGCATTTGGTTTTAGAGGCCCTTGCCAGAAAAAAGAATAGCTCATCTGTTTACTTTCTTCGTGAATTTGATTTCTATGATGTGAGGATTCAACAAGTTGAGATTTATTCATTAAGTATTCTGAACTTCATTGTGTTTTATGATAAAATAATATTGGGTGGTAATTGCAGGAATACAAGGCAAGCATCGCACAAGGAAGGTGCCTGGGGTGCAACGAGCGTCGGATGTTGTGGGCCAACTTCCCATGCTTGCACTTGGTGTGGTGTGCTGATTGTAAACTACAAGCCATGATGGCAGCTCGCCTTGGTGAACACAAATGTGTGGTGTGTGATATCAAAGTGCAGGCAATAGATTTGATATCCTGGCATGAATACTGTCAGCCCATTCTTGACACAGCTTGCATCAAGGAGTTCCCCCCATTTGATCCTGATTACATGCTAAAGTAAGGACATGCCATATTAATTTATTTATTTTCTTTTACATTTTTAATATGAACCAACAAAATGCTTGATCATTGCTTAATTACTTGTCTAATTTCTAATGGTTTTTCTTTTTATTCTGCCTCTGCCTCTATCCAGGAAGAAGCCTATATTTGAATAGAAGAGAGAGCTGCAGTACATGTGAAGGCCTCAACAGACCAGCAGTCCGCGACTTGCAGCACTTGGAAAAGGGTTTATGGGAGGGAGCGGTTCTTCTGAGCAAAAAAAGAAAAGAAACCTAGATATACAAGGCTATCATACTCGTGTGATGAAAAAACCTAGTATATACATAGGCTTGCCTCCGGCAAAATTTCAACTCTTTTCACCATTTTGTTGATTCCCTCTTTTTATCTTTCGGTCAAGAGGGAATCTATATATAGATTTCAGATTGTATAGTTCCCAAATACAAGCATGTATACATGCCTTTGCCATCCAATCGACAACATTAATTGATTGATACGAGGGATGTGCTTGTTATAGAAAAACTAGAACAAAGGTTGAGTGAATTAATGCCTTGATCAAATATTACGGATGCTTTTTTTGGGTGAGTATTTTCGGTTTGGTTTAGTTTTTATTTAAAAAAAAATCAAACAAACTGAATTTTTATTTTTTAATTCAAAATCAAAATCAAACCGAAACCGGTTCAAACCGATCATTTTCGATTTGGTTTGATTCGGTTAATTGAGAAAACAATTTGAAAAAACCGATATAATCCATTTCTATTTCATGTGAAGGGCAAGCTAATGCCAACAAATGGAGAAGATGGATGACAAATTGATTGGCCTAAATGGCAAGGATTTCAGCCATGTACAAGTGCAAAATAATAATCTAAATGATAAGAGGACCAATAGGATTTCTACCAACTCATAAAAACTCAAAACAACCCTGAAAAATCCATGAAACTGAGACACATAGAAGAAATGCACATCTCTTTTAAGCAAAAACAAATAGAAAAAACACAAATTTATGCAAAAAAATGTTTTCAATCTCTTCATCTTTTGTTTATAAGTAATAATGATGAAGTGTAAAGTATAAAAAAGGAGAAAATAATAATTTGGGGTCAAATGGTGATGTAAGGCTTGAGCAAAGAATAAGGAGATAATTAAAGGAGAGTGGTGTGAGAGGGGCAACTTGAAAGATATTTGGGAGAGAGGGAGGCGGATGAGAGCTGAGGGATTCTGAAGTTTAGTTTTAGAATTTTTTTTTTTTATAGTGGGTTTAAAATTTAAATGTTGGTGGAACCGGTTTGATTCGGTCCTGTTCAATCGGTTTAAAATTTCAGAAATCAAAACTGAACAGAACTAATATTTTTTAAGGTTTTTTAATTGGTTTATTTGATTTTTCCAGTTTAATTAGTTTTTTAATTTTTTTATTCCCTTCTACTTCTTTTCCTTATTTGTTTTCTTTTATGTTTTTCAATTACCTCGTTATTAGCTATTTTGGCATGCGTCTTCACAAGTAAATCTCATTATTTTGATGTTTTGATTTAATTTTTTCTTTTAAAAAAGACTTGCTTCTTTTGTTTGGCCGGCCAAAGATGGATCATGCAAATAAAAGAAGAACATGCGTTTATGACTTGACGCATATCATATACGTGCTCCATGAGGGAGGGAATCTTTGTAAACTTTAATTCATTAATTCCAAATCTTCTTGAATTTCTGAAACTATTAATAATACCAAACCAATGCAAAAAGTAACAGTATGCTCCATTTAATAAAAATAAACCCATGTCAAACTGCGCTTGTAATTTTGTTGTATTGGAAGACTGACCATGTTAACTATTATACAAGTAAAACTGTAAAACAGATCATTACAGTTCAGACACTTGAATGCCTGTCACTCTGTGTTTTGTTGAAGTAAAATGGTTTCGATGGATTCCTTATCCAACTTTCTTGGTTTCTATATATATATATATATATATATAACAAAAATTATGAAATAAAATTATTCTAGAGTTTTCATGATCCCGCTAGATAAATCTAAAGTTTATAAATTTATTATATGAATATCTAATTTTTTTCGGTTTTAAATAATTCCTTAAAAGCTAGATGGTTAGAAATTACAAGTCGTCCAGTTGTCCGAACTCTAACGGTATTTTACACCAACCACTTGTGAGAAATCTCTTAAATTTCTATTTAGAAGAGAAAGATTATTATGCCTAGAGTACTAGCTCTAATTTTGTATTTATATAGTTTTTCTGTCTAATAAACACCAACTCCTCTTTTTTTACCTACAAAAAAATAGACTTAGTTTTATATTTATAGGAAATCCTAAAAACCCTATAAATGATAAAATATCTATTTACCCCTTAAATAATATCCATATATTATTTAAGGATAATTTTAGAAATTTAATCAATCAAGTCCTTACTTGATTTTTCTAAATCTAGAAATATAATTCATGTATTAATTATATGTTAGTTTTTAATTTCTAAAATATATTTTAATCAAATCATGCTTAATTAAATCATTCCAGTTTAATTTCTGACTAATGGTTCTTAATACATGTGACCCATTACGTTTCTAATATGTTGACCCGAATATAAAATATAATTCTAATTAAATAGAATTAAATAAATTAAACAATTTAATTTATTATCAATTCATCAATTGATTAATTTATATTTGAATATTATGCTACACCCAATGTTTTTCCTTTCTTTATCTCAATTAAGATATCATGTAACATGATCAAAATATAATATTTTCTATATAAGATGACTTGGTGATCTCAAGTCCAAGGATCATTTGCACAACCGTTACGTGAGCCTTTCCATAGATATCTGTGATCTCTACATATGAAATTCTCATGCGGGTCAATTCAATGTACATGTTTTATGACTAACACATATATATTAGCTCTAGGTATCTCTTATACCCCAGCTTATGAGAACAACTACATTTCATAAAAGAAAGAACATAATATGTACCAGTCTCTACGACTTTAATGAATATCTAGTATTTAAGAGAGCATCGACCAAGAATATTTTAGGAACAATGCCTTGATGCAATAAAAATTTCATAATTATAACAACTTTATAATTTTATTTGCAAAATATTTTTGTCCCAAGAACTTTATCACTCTAGATTTATTAATATAATATTATATAAAATTAAAGATAAATTGAGCCTTTAGTAATAATAAATATGGATTTACATGAATATAATAATTCCACATGTAATCACCCGATTGGTTATAGGGCATATTAAATTAACAATCTCCCACTTGTACTAAAGACAATCACTCATGTATCTAATATCATATTGCTCCTTGTATCATTAATGCTTCTGCATGGATAATGACTTAATAAAAGGATCTTCTAGATTCTTTTCGGTGGGTACTCGCTCTATCTTTACATCTTTCATTTCATTAATTTATTAAATCAAATGTAATTTTTTTTAAGTACTTGTTTGGATCATTTATGAGACCTTGGTTTCTTTGCTTATGCAATGACTCCAATGTTTTCACAGTACTTGGTAACTGGATCAATAATGCTAGGAACCAACCTAGTTTATTGATAAACTTCTTGATCCAAACAACCTTTTTGTTTCCTTAAACGTGGACATGTACTCTTATTCAATTCTAGAACAAGTTGTGCTCTCTTGTTTGGAACTCTTCCAACTTAAAACATTACCATTTAAAGTAAAACATATCTTGGCTGATATTTACTATTTTTTCAACATTTCATTGAAAAAAATTCAAACAATTTTGAACTTCTAGTTTATCTTTTCCATTGATAGATCTTATAGCCAAGAATATAATATAATTTCCATCATATCTCTCTCAATATGTGTCTTATAACATATATTTTTTAAGGAAGGTGTTCCATGCAAAATAGATAAGAATCTAATCTTAGATTCTTCCATACTAAGGTATTTTAGCATCTAGTCTATATGCATGGATTGAGACAGTTTAAATAACCTTCTAGATCTATCTCTATTGATCTTTATATCCAATATATAGGTTGCTTCTCCTAATTTTTTTATGGAGAAATTCTTAGACAACAAAAAATTTATTGATTAAAATAAAGATATGTTGTTTATATCCATATTTTTTATGAAATAAAATATATTGATTATACCATCAAAATTGAATATTCCTACTCCTTAAAGCTTGCATGGTATATTTATATTGTCTTCCATGTTAATCTTTCTTCTAAAGACTCACTTAGTTCCATTATGTATTATGCCTTCAAGTAAATCAAACAAGTTCCAAACCTGGTTAGTATATGAAGTCCATAACTTCAAGTTATTTCTTGGAATAAATATCATATATTACTTCCAAGTAATTGCTAGGCTCATTAATTATATGCTATGTCATTCATAATTTTCATGAGAGATCCTTATCTCATTTCAAAACATGTCCTAGTAGGCTTGGATCCCATTTAATTTATCCAACCTTGAGTGACTCAACAAATCAAAATAAATTAAATTAGATAGATAACATAGTTTGTCAATCACATCTCTATATGACTCCTAGATTAGTTAGGTAACAACTCTTTGTTTAAACATGCTATATTTATTTCGTCTAACTCATGCTTCTAACCTCAAATGATCATGAGTGACTCGTTCAAATTATATAGGTTAGTTAAGTAGAACCCAATTTTATAGCATTAAACATATTCAATTAATGATAATCTTAAGTGACTCAATAAATTATCCATTAATAGAATTATGGTTTTATGCATATAAAATTGATAGACAACTATTCATGTTCTCAACATTTACTTAATATATTAATGAGAGATTTATTATCAATTAATTAGGTCTCATATATAACATGGCATAACCCATATACATTTCATACATAACAATGTATATATAAACATACACTCCTAGTATGCTATTCTAATTGAATGATATAGACATATCTAAGCTAATTTCCTCGAGCCTTTGAAGGGAATTAGATTATCAAATCCTAGGTAGCTATAGCAAGCCTTCATAAGTCCATTGCAACCACTTTGGTTATAGCCTTCATCGTCATTTCTTTCTTTGTCTTGGATTACATAATAATTTCCTATATAAATTTCTATATTTTTAAATTATATAACATTTACATAATTAATTAAGAACTCTCGAGTTATATTCGAAGGAGAATTAAATGAGAAAAGAATTACAATCAAGAATAAAAAATAGAGATAAGACAAAACTCGTAGGCCTTATTTAATAAAATTACAACCATCAAATAAAAGCACAATCACACAATCACATTGGTTTTTAATGTCCATAACCATCCATCATGATAAATACATTGCATGCTTCAATTCTAATTATTAGCTTTATGTGCTACTACAAAATAATATTCAATTAAATCTAATTTAATAATTTCCCAATAAAAACAAATTTTATTTAACATAAATTCCATGAAAATTAGTTTTCAAAATTTAATAAGAAAATTAATCACATTAAAATTCCTATTAATATCCTAAACTATTTTAGGATTAATTAAATAAAATTTTCCAAAATTAAAAAAAAAAACTCATTATTTTAGAAAAACTATTTTTTTAAATATCGTTTAATTAAACAATTTAATTAAATAAATCCTCAACCCATTAGCATATCATAGGACTTAAAAAATTGAATTAAATATTTTAATTCATTCCTAATCCTATTAGAAAAATAAATTATTTAATTAAAATAATTTAAGGTATAAAATCCAAATTTTATTTAATTAAAAATAATTTTAATTAAATCATAATTATATTAGAAAAATTAATTCAATAATTAATTTAATTTCGGATTCAATTAAAATAAAATCAAAATTTTATTTATGGGGTTAGAAAGGCATAAATAGAAGGGTAAAATGATATTTTATATTAAAATAAATCATATTGTCATAACATTAAAAGGGAGAGGTAAAGGGGTAAAATACCCTGAAACCCTAAATCCATCTCTTTCTCCCCTTCTTCTATCATGTGCAGCCAGTAGGGCACCTTGCCCTTACCGCTAATGGGCTTTTCAGCGTAGCCAAAGCTACCACTGAACTCAGCAGTAACGATCAAAGTTGTCTCCGCCTACAACCAAGAGAGGTGCAGCCCTCGCTGGTTGCATCTACAACAACGCGAGGCTGTTGCCTTGTGCAACCATGGTGGTTGGCGCTGCAACCAACAACAGTGCACCAGGGTGCTGGTGGCAGCGACAACATGTAGCGCGCCTGGCTTTGCCATCGACGACAATAATGCTGGACATTTTTCTAGCCAACCCTTGGCTAGATTCCGGCAAGATCTAGAAATCCCATCCAAATTAGACCAAAACAGTAATCGAGTGATTAATTATTTTTAAAAAATCTAATTTAAAAAATCATGAGAAAAAAATTGACCTTTTTGGAAAAAAAAATTTATTGCACACATAAAATTAATTCCTAATTAATACCAATAACAATTAAAACATGTAATCAAACAACGCTAATTGTTCTAATGAATATCATACACACAACAAAAACTATGAAGAAAAATTATTCGGGAGTCCTTAGGATCCCGTTAGATAGATTTAGAGTTGTTTAGGGATTTATTATCTGAAGATCTGATCTTCTTTGGCTTTGAATAATTCTTTAAAGGCTAAGTTGTCACAAACCACAAGTTATCTAATTGTCTGGACTCCAATGGTAATTCACACAAACCACCCGTAAAAAATCTCCTAAATCCCTATTTAGGAGAGAGGGATTGCTATGCTTAGAGTTTTAGCTCTAATTTTGTGTTTACGTAGTTTTTTTTGTCTAACAGACAACCACTTCTCTTTTTTTCACTTACAAAATAATAGGCATAGCCTTATATTTATAGGGAATTATAAAAACCCTATAAATGACAAAATATATATTTGCCCTTTTAAATAATATCCATATATTATTTAAAGATATATAATTTTAGAAATTTAACCAATCAAGTACTTACTTGATTTTTCTAGGTCTTGAAATATAATCCTTGTATTAATTATATGCTAATCCTTAATTTCTAAAATATATTTTAATTAAATCATACTTAATTAAATCAACTCAGTTTAATTTCTGACCAATGGTTTTTAATGTGTGTGACCTATTAAGTTCCTAATATGTTGGTCCAAATATAAAATATAATTATAATGAAATAGAATTAAATAAATTAAACAATTTAATTTATTATCAATTCATTAATTGATTAATTTATATTTGAAGATCAGATACATCATCTAGCGACGTGTCATGATCCTTAAAATATTAGAAAAGTAATTAGTGGTTTGACTTAACCTTTTAGTGATTGGTTTCTCAATGTAATTAATATATTTTAATCAATAATGTTCTAATTTAACATTAAAGCATGGAATATATTTGTTATGTTAAATCACATTTATTCTCTGCATAATAATTATTTATCATTTGAATAAGATTTGAAACTCTTTTCAAATCTCATTCCACCTTGGTTGATGATTTATTAGTCAATACTATTTGAGAATAGATGGAACATTTTTTTTAATTAACTTAGGGTGATGAATCCTCTTTTGATCACTCAAGTATCTTCATATAGTTTATGTTACACCCAATATCTTTCTTTTTGTTACCTTGATTAAGAAAACATGTAATAGTATTAAAGTATAATATTCTCTATATAGGTTGACATAGTGATCTCAAGTCCTTATCACTTACACAACCGTCACGTAATCTTTTTCATAAACATATATGATCTGTCCATAGAATTCTCATGCGGCTCAGTTCAGTACATTTACATGTTTTATAACAAGCACCTACATATTAGTTCTAGGTATCCCTTATACCTTAACTTATGAGAATAACTACTTCATTTCATAAAGAAAAAAACATGATATGTACCAATCTCTGTTACTTTAATGAATGTTTAGTATTTAAGAGAGCATCGACCAAGAATATTTTAAAAACAATGCTTTAATGCAATAAGAATTTCATAATTATAACAACTTTATAATTTTCTTTACAAAACATTTTTATCCTATGAACTTTATATTTACTCTAGATTTATTAATCTAATATTATATGAATATTAAAGATAAATTAAATCTTTATTAATAATAAATATATATTTATATTAATATAATAATACTATATGTAACCAGCCCATAAACTATCATGCATATTAAATTGACATTTACTAGGAAATTAACAAGTTCCAAATACGTAAACTAACATTTACTAGGATATTAATTTCATCTGAACACAAGTCTCAAAAAGAATGTTTAATTGGCAGAGTTCTTCTGATGCACTTCATGCCGAGTTTTGAGTGGTGATGAAAAAGAAGATTTAACACAATCAATGGAGCTGTTTTGATTTCTTAATTAGCAGCCAAGTTAACGTGGTCCTATCAAGAAACAGACTATAACAAAACTAATTTATTTGGACAAATAAAAGTTTCTGTAAGCATAAATAATCTCTTAATCACGTTTTCGCATATAAACCTAATTTACGTTCCACGCCCACGACCATTTTATAGCATTACAACTAAAGAAAATCTGGGACATAGAGCGGGTTACATAGCCAACTTTATCAATAGAGTCATAGAGATAAAAAAAAAAAAAGAAAAAAGAAAAAAAGAGAGAGTAAATATGAGGCCAAAGTGAAGAGTACCCTTGAAATAACGAAGTATGCGTTTGATAGCTTCAAAATTAATGCATCTCAGTTAGAGCATGCAAGAACTGACTCACAAATTCAAGTTGATGGAGCGAGAAAGATCAGGCCTAGTGATAATCAGATATTGTAATGCACCAACAAGAGAGCGATAAAGAGTAATGTCAGAGAAAAGAGGATCTCATTTGCAATGTAAGAGCTGAGCCCAAGCAAGAATGTCACGGGCATACATGGTTTGACTGAGAAAAAGATTGTTTGAAGCTGAGGTGACATCAAGACCAGGGAAATACCTGATAGAGGCCAAATCCTTGGTGGCAAACTCATATGGAGTTGATGAACAAAAGCAGTAAGAAGAGTGTGGTCACTGCCAATAATAATAATATCGTCCACGTAGAGGAGAAGATAAATGAGATATTGTTGGCAATAAAGAACAAAAATGGAGGTTTCAACATGGCTGCAAGAGAACCTAAGCTTAAGTAAAAAGAAACTGAAGCACTGGAACCGGGCACAAGAAGTCTGTTTCAAACCATAGAGAGCTTTCTTAAGCTTGCATACATGTCTAGGAAAGTGAGAATCAACATAACCTGGGGGTTGCTACATATAGGTATGCACCTGCAAAACACAAAGGGTATTTTGAAAATCAAGTTGGTGGAGAGACCAACCATAAATAACTGTAAGAGAAAGAACAACACAAACAGTGGTCGCCTTGACCACTGGGCTGAAAGTGTCAGTGTACTCATAGAAACTAGTGGGATTTATCAACTTCATCCACAGTATGTCCAATGACCAGCAGTTGGTCACATAGAGATTTGAAATCTCAGGGAAATTCAGCAACGGACCAAGACCCTTTCTTCATCAGCTGCAACTCATTTTTAAGACAAATCTCATGAGTCTTCGATCCGTGACTGAAGACATGCTCAAGAGCGAGCCAAACATCACAGGAGGTAGGGAGACCTACAGTGACAGCCATGGCTTCTTCAGAGAGGAAAAACAAAAGGAGACTCAAGATTTGTTGCTTTTTAGCTTTCCATTCCAGAAATTTGAGATTTGTTGGTAACAAATGTTATAACCTAGTTTTGATTCATTTGTTTTTAATTTAATTTGAAGGGGTTAAAATTTGAAATTAAAAGATTACGGGCTTGAATGCAAACTGTCAAAACTTCAGTGACCAAACTGAAAGATGGGGACCAAAACGACGCCGTTTCCATATGCCCTGTTATTTCTTCTTCTTCCTCTGGAAACAGGGGAAGCCACCTTGCAAAAGGGAAAAAGCATCGGTCTGCCACGACCCCATCAACGCAACCAGACCATAACGTAGACCAAATGCAGAGCACCAAACCCCTTTCTAGCCGACTTTCCTTCACCGCCACGAGGTTGCCAACAGACCGAGGAAACCGCCACCAACAGTCCAGCGATGAAAGGACTGTTGGTGTCCCAGTCCAACCAAAACACAAAGTCCCAGACCTTATCATTATCCTGGGAAGATAAGGAGCAAATCTCACGCAAGAAAGCCTATAAAAGGCAGAGGCAGAACCGAAGACAGAGGGGGGGAGACAAAAAAAACAAAGAGAAAAGAAGAGCAGTTCGAGAGGAACAGGGGACTTTAACTTCCGCTCACCTAGTTAATCCCATCATCCAAACAAAAACACAGAAACGGAGAAGAACGTACCGAGAGAAAGAAAACAAAAATAGAGTCTGGGGAAGCATCGTCCAGCCGGTGTGTCATCGCCTGCGGCTCCATCTCCAGCACAGGTAAGTCTTCTTCCTTCTCCCGCTCAATATGAATTCACCTAGGACTGTTCCCTTTGAATTTTAATTAACCCCCTCCCCCGTGCTCGCACTCGTCACGAGTGCTTCTGTCTGCAGCCAGGTTACAGGTAGTCTGGTATGAATCAGTAATGGGGCCGGGCCGGGTTGGTTGTATCCGGCCCAGCCTGTACAGCTGGGTAGGATCCAGCCCGGTAAAAAAAAGGGAGAAAGAATGGGTCGGGTTTGAGCCTCAGGCCCAGCCGACCCAAATTGCTTTTGTTAAGGGTGTGTTGGGCAAAACATACTCTTATGCTTTTTACTTGTATTTTTTTTTTTTTTTGATATCTGACCAAACGAGCCCCTTTTGATATTATAAAATTCTAGAAATATTTGAGGATCTTTGAAAGCTCGTGTTTTGTTTTATTTTTTTCTTTGCGTATTGTTTTTTTCCTGCTATATGCTTAATCTATGGACCTTTACTATTGAATGCAAATATGTTGTGCAATGTTTTTATTTGTTTATTATTGTCTAAAAAGAGCAAATAATAAAAAAAGTAAACAAAAAAAAAAGACAGAAAAATTATTTCTTCATTAAAAATTCAAAAAATTTGCAAACTTATTCACTTGTGCTAAAGCCAGGAATATCACACTTCTTGGGTTTATGCAATATTTATCAACGCTAGAGTGTGAAATATTCGTAGGTAAATATTCACTGATGCTAAAGTTAGGAACATTATATATATATATATATATATATATATATATATATATATATATATAAAGAGAAAAATTCTTAGCAATTTTAGACAAAACCAGTAATGCATCTTGCCTCAGGTAGGACGCTCAAGGGATGATAATATATTTCTTTTTGCGTAACCAATCTTGTACCATAGAATCTCTGCTGATTAGTCAAGGTTCATAGTGATCATAATACTAGGTGACAACTCTTTGAACTAGACATTTTCCCCTCGAAGAATAAGATGTCAAATACATATTCTTTCTCCAATGGAAATTTTTAATTGGTCGCCGCGATGTTTGGGTGTGATAGAATGACGACTCCACTAGGGAATTTTAGGACTAAGCTTCGCTTCTTGTCTTGTTATTGCTATCTTGTTTGTTGTGTTTTTTTTTTTCCTTGCCTTTACTGCTTTAACATGCATCTTTGTTTATATTATCACTTTAAGAGCACACACCTTAAAATTTAGGATAGGTGGAGAAATAATGGTACCCTAACGACTTTAGTCTGGGTAAGACTCGTAAAACCATCTAACTCTCATTTGATTGCTTACTTGATAGTGGTTGATATGTCAATCTGATATTACTTAGGGTCTCTATCTCTATGTTTTTTGTAAGCCTCATATCGATCTTTCGAGGATGATCATTGATGTAACACCCCACACTTTTATATACGTTTATAGTTACTTTCCTACAATTTAGTACATAAAAATACGGGTAATATTTTTCTTCTCCGGTAACATTACAAATTTTAATCCAAAATTCGTAACCCTCATTTCAACTTCCATCATACCTTTAAATTTATTTATGGAGATCATTCTCTCCCTTACATATCACATTTTTTATTATTTCTACTATTTATTAAATTTCTTTTCATTTTGAGTCTCCATTACTCATCTGGTTCTCCTTACTTCGATCTTATATTTATGCGAGGGTTTACAACTGAGCATGCAAGAGACCCTTTTGGACTAGATAGTGACCTATCTCTTGATGCACTTAAATGACGAGAACCTACCTACTAGATTGTACCTTATGTAATCTCGCTATAGCAAGCCCAACATGTGGCATCTTGAATTCCAGGACCATTGGGTGGCAAATGATCATCGCATAGGATACAAGAGTCCGAGTTATTATAGTTGACAAGAAGGAATTAACTTGAATTGAAAGCCGAAAGGTTTATATAAAGCTCAAACTTAAGCAAGACTGGATAAGGATCCCCTCGTTGACATAATAATGACATCAGGTTCCTAAAATCCTTGAATAACGACCATTGCCACCACGTGAAGGACGAGTCCACATTGAATCTGTATTTTTCCTGCGCATGATTGCATAATTTTCATATAATGGGTTGAAATATAGGTTCCCATTGAAACACACCTATAACACTCGATTACGAAAAAAATAAATGGATAACAAAGAAAGAGCTTATTGGAAGCTCAACATCGAAAAGAGTTGGAAAGTCTTAGAGAAGAAGTTGGAAAGTCTTAAAGAAGAAGTCATAAGGCTTATTAGTCTACTCGAACAAGCCTTGAGATCTAAATTCGGAAAAGCAAAATTTACAGCTCAACCTGAACCTTTGCTCACAAATCCACAAAATCTGGGGGCAAATAAGGTGTCATTTGAATATCAACAGGCTACGTATTCCCAAATTGCTTAACTAACATATCCCATAAGAATGTCGTCTACCATTGACTTTATAGTGAAGGAATCTTAAAAGGACAAGATGGTAAAAGAAGATGGCCCGGAAAAATTGACTGCCCTAGAGCAAAGAATGAGGGCGTTCGAGGGAAGTAGCCTACATGACCAAATAAAGGCTGCTGAGATGTGTTTGGTGCCCAACATGATCATCCCTAAAAATTTTAGAGTGCCTGAATTCATCAAATATATAGGAAATCAATGCCCTATAACTCATCTCAAGCCATACTACAACAAAATAGCTGAGGTGGTCTATGATAGGTCAAGCTTGCAAGCCATGAAAAATGACAACAAGGAGTCCATAAGAGAATACATCTAAAGGTGGCGTGAGACAACTACACAAGTTGATCCTTCTTTGTTGGAAAAGGAAATAATCAATTTGTTTGCCAATACTTTCAAGGCCACATACTTTGAATACATAGTTGGAAGCTCTGAACCATATTTTTCTAACCTGGTTGCTATAGCTGAGAGGATTGAACAAGCTATCTAGTTAGGAATGATTGCTGACTCGACCGAGGAGAAAAGTTTCTTTAGAAAAAAGAAAGAAACTAAATTTTACAATATTGAAGATGGTTACAAAGGCAAGAGAAAAAACTACCAAAACAAATACACCTAGAGATCAATCGTCCTAAAGATGACACCACAAGGTCATTAGACCAAGACCGGTCTATGCGTGACCTTAATTGACTACTGGAAAAGTGCCCTTGTTGAGGAGTTCATAGGAGAGAGATGATTGGAAGATTCCAGAAATTCCAATCAATGATTGCTAAATGTTTAGCCCTTTTATGTGTCACCTTGCTAGTAATCATAGCTCAAGATGTCAGCATAATGTCTTTGTTGTTGAGCCTCTTTTCTAAAATTTCAATGAAATAATGAGTTTGTCCTTCAATTGCGTCTCTTTCTTTTATTTACAACAAAATATCCTGAAAGAGGTTCCCTTTAAGGACTCACAAATACATTATTGAAGCCTCGTGTGATCTCATAGATGCAATTCATTCCTTTTACCAAAAATTTTGTCCCCTAGTGGAATTTTGAAAAATTAAACTTGCATTTTGATTTCACAAATGATTCGATGTTTATTTAGAATGAAATTTTTGACATTCTACTTGTAGAATGGAACATGAATCAAGTAACTCCTTCATTAAAGTGACTAAACTCTAAAATAAAGTGTATGAATAAAAAAAATGAACAACTACCCTCACACCATGACTCTTGAACCAAGTGTTTTTAATGTATGTATAATGTATGTAGTTGAATCGTTGTTCATAGACTCATGAAATGAATTTCTTTGTGAAAGTCCAAACCATCACACTAGATGATATCAAAATTTATTGATCTTAATCACTTGTATTTGAAATGAGGAAAGGTCATCTTTGTTATTCATTTCACATTTTAAAATGAATATATCCCTTATGGTTCCTTTTTAAGCCTGAATAATTTTTCTTTCATAAAAAATCTCGACTAAGATCACACCCTACATTAAGGGAAAATAAAAATTTTAATGATAAAAAAATAGGAAAAAGTTATGAGAAAGCTAAAAAGCCCAAGAAACTCAAATGCTAGGAGGCATACCCAAATGATAAGAAAAGGTGATAGTCAAAACAAAGTGAGTATGCCTCGACCAAAATAATGAAAATGACAAATTAAAGAAGAGCGGTAAAAGAAAAGATGAAAGACATAAAAATTCAAACTACTGATAATGATCCTCAATCTTTGAAACCTTGAAACAGTCTTCGAACCTTACGAATCCTTTCCTGTCATAGCCAAAACAACACACTCTACAGTATGTGCTTATAGAAATCCTTTCTATTCAAGCAAGCAAGCAACCTGAAACAATAAACAATGCTCTCAAAATGTAAAGAGTACTTTTTCATAAAAGTCATGACATTGAAAACAAGCTACTCATTATTATTCATGTTGATAAAATGAGTGATAAAAAAGAGATCATTTTTCTCAAACAAAACCTCGAGTTTTTTCTCGAGCCCTTCACTTTGAAACTTATAAAAATAGAAGGTCGCCTCATGATGTAACTTCACCAATGGCAATATCGCAAACATAAAAGCAAATCATCTATTTTTCAAGAAAAATCACTAGGGAGTTGTAAGATTTCAAAAAGCAAATTGTTTTAAACTCACATCGATTTTTTTTTTTTAAATGCAAGATCAAAATTTCAAGATTTATTCTAGATAACTATTCCTTCACCAAACTGAAAAAGAGAGAAAGGAAAAAATGGTTACTAGAAACTATTATTTGTCTAAGTCGTTAACAGAGCATATTTAAGGGCAATGACCAAGTACAGAGGGCAACATTGTGTTTAGAAGAAAAATTGATCCTTTCTAGGTAACCGTGAAATAGGGAACATTTTCTACAACGAGACAAGGGGGCATTTTTGTTTACAAAAAACAGTTTGATCTTTTCAATAAGTGACACCAAATGTTTTTAACACTGAGACAGAAGAGTAATGAATGATCCTCTCAAATTATTCAATGAGACATAAAATCTCCAGCAAGTAAATATATCATGATGAGCACTATGAAGGCTGATTTGTGTAACAATTCTGGAAAAAAGACTTAGATGAACCAAATCGAGTGGGCTAGAAGTCAAACGATGAAGATGACCCAAATCAGAAATAGCAAGTCCTCATCAATCAAGCAACAAGAAGATTGAGAAGAAACGGGGGCCTATATTTCAAATCAGGTAAAGATGCATGCATAACATCTAACTTTGAAACATTGAACAATATGTTTTGCAAATTTCATAAAAGAAATCCTTGATAAGAACTATAAAAAAGGGAGGCCACCTTGAAGTGGCCAAGAATTGAAAATGCTTTTGAAAATTTTTCGACATGGGTAGGCCGCTCATGATAATTAGGCCACCCGAAAAATCTTTGTGTTTTTTTCTTGGGTAAGTCACCCATTACAATGAGATCATTTCTGAAAAATCTTCGTATTTTTCACCCGGGCAGGTCACTCATTACAATGAGACAATTCAAAAAAATCTTTGTATTTTTCCACCTTTTTATTTTTTATTTGAATAGGTCACCCATTACAATGAGATCATTTCTGAAAAATCTTTGTATCTTTTAAAAAAAGATCTCTACATTTTTCAACAATCAGATAAGTCGCTTGGAACAATTAGATTATTTGCAAAAAATCTTCGCAATTCTTCTCCATCGAGTAGGTTGCCTAGAACAACTTGACCATTTTTCGAAAAAAATCAAAAGAAAAGAAGAGGAAGGGCTTTCACGTTTATTTTCTTTACAAACTTACTATACGAAACCAAAAGAAAATGAATTTTCCAATGTCTTTGCACTGTAAGTATTGTAAAGAGGGGAACAACTGTTATAACTCAATTTTAACCCATTTGCTTTTAATTTAATTTTAAGAGGGTTAAAATTTGAAATTAAAAGATGAGGGGCTTGAATGCAAAATCTCAAAAATTTAGTGACCAAGCTTAAAGCCCAAAATGACGTAGTTTCCACATGCATTGTTTCTTCTTCTTCTTCCTCCTCTGGAAACATGGGAAGCCACCTGCAAAAGGAAAAAAGCATCGATCTGCCACGACCCCATCAACACAACCAGACCAGATCGTAGACCAAATGCAGAGCACCTGACCCCTTTCCAGCCGACTTTCCTCCACCGTCACGAGGTTTCTAGTAGACCAAGGAAACCGCCACCAACAGTCCAAGGATGACAGGACTATTGGTGTCCCAATCCAACCAAAACATAAAGTCCCAGACCTTATCATTATCCTGGGAAGATAAGGAGCAAATCTCAAGCAAGAAGTCTTATAAAAGGTAAAGGCAAAACCAAAGATAGAGTGGGGGGAGAAAAAAAACAGACAAAAAAGAAGAGGGGTTTGAGAGGAACAGGGGACTTCAACTTCCGCTCACCTAGTTAATCCCATCAATCAAACAAAAACACAGAAACAACAAAGAACGGACCGAGTGAAAGGAAACGAAAAGAGAATTGGGAAAGCATCTTTCAGCCGATATGTCATCGCCTGCGGCTCCGTCTCCAGCACAGGAAAGTCTTCTTCCTTCTCCCGCTCAATATTAATTCACCTACTACTGTTCACTTTGAATTTTAATTGACCCCCGCTCCCCATGCACGCACGCTTCACCCGTGCTTCTGTCTGCAGTCGGGTTACTGGTCTAAACTAGTAACCGGGCTAGACTAGTTGGATCCAACCTAGCCCGTATGACCGGGCTAGATCCAACCCAGTAAAAAAGGAGGAAGAGTGAGCCGGCCTAGGCCTCAGGCCGAGCCAGCCCAAATTCCTTTTGCCACGGGTGTGTATGGCAAAACACACCCTTATGCATTTTCCATATATTTTATTTCATTTTTATTTTGATATCTGGCCAAACGAGCCTCTTTTGATATTAGAAAATTTTAGAAATATTTGGGAATCTTTGTTGATTTATTTGGGGGCTCCCTTGCGCTTTGTTTTATTTTTTTTCTTTGCGTATTGTTTTTTTCCTGCTATATGCTTAATCTACGGATCTTTATTGTTGAATACAAATATGTTGTGGAATGTTTTTTTTTTACTCTTGTCTAAAAAGAGCAAATAATAACAAAGGGTAAACAAAAAGAAAAGGGCATAGAAAAATTGTTTCTTCTTCATTAAAAATTCAAAATTTTTGTAAATTTATTCACTTGCTCTAGAGTCAGGAATATCATACTTCTTGGGTTTATATAATATTTACTAACACTAGAATTGGAAATATTCATATGCAAATGTCCACTGATGTCAGAGTCAGGGACATTATATATAAAAAAGAGGAGAACAAATTCTTAGCAATTTTAGACAAAACCAGCAATACAACCTGTCTTAGGGAGGATGCTCAAGGGGTGATAGTATCTTCCCTTTCGTGTAACCAGTCCCGTACCATAGAATCTTTGTTGACTAATTAATGTTTCTAGTGACCATAATATTAGGTGATAACTTTTTAAACTAGATATTTTTTCTCAAAAAATAAAATATCAGGTATTTTTTTTTTCACGTTAAATTTTTTTTAAAAGATCACTGTGATATTCAGATGTGAACATGAATATCCTTCAATGGTTATGGCAGGCTTTTGCAGAGAGCCATCAACAAAACCAAGAAGATTTTGGCAGGAGAGGAATAAGTTTGCTCTTCGGAGCAAGTAATTTGTGACTGAAAGCTTAATGATAACAATGTGGACCATGGTATTAAAGGAGAAATCAAGTGAGCAACCATAGAGAGAAGAGAAAGAAGATATCAAAAGGATGTTAATATATAGAAAGCTCTGACCATGAGAATGTTTTGTAAATCACAATACTGTTAGAGATGGAGATAAATTTTATTTATAGAAAAGTATATGGCTATGCATGAGAAGAAAACAAGACACAAATGGAAACAAATCATGCAATATCAGGATAGATTCTTGAGCATCCATAAAAGACTCAATCGTACTCCCAAACCGCTTGAAACTCGTCAATATAATACTCAACAAATATAGGGAGAAGGAAGCTAAGAGCATCATCAGATACACCTAGCTAGTGACACCAAGTGCATTGCATGCTCAGTGGAACATTTCTCAAGGAAAAAGATCCGGAAGTTGTGGACAGCAGTATGGAGAAATGACATGACAATATAAATACCAAGAGCCTGATTTTGAAAAACAATTGAATATCACTTGTAGAGTCTCCCAATCTGATCGCGCTTCATTTTATCATTCTTTTTGAGCAGTACAGAGTTCCCGATACAACTCTACAGGATCACGAAATGCTACATTCGTTTTTCCCACAATTTTGTTCCCACCCTCAGGATCGTTACTTTGTTTCCATTCAAAAACCTTAAAATAAAAATAAAAATAAAAAAAGCTACTCTCACTACCATCACCAACCCCCACAGTACTATTCTCATCAGCACCCTCACGGCCAGCATTTTCTACAAAGTCCAAAGTTTTATTCTTATTCAACTCTTCCCTATAACTATTCTCATAACTGATGGATGAAGAAGACGGCCTCGCATAGGCAGGATTAAAAATGGAAAATTGTGGGTTCTTTAAAGGTAATTGAGAATGAATGATGGCTAACAAACTAGTTGGGAATTGACGGCAAGGAACGTCGAAAGAGGGACTAAACTGGTAAGTGTCTGAAACCCAGTTGTTAAATTGTCTCGATGAATTATGACAGCAAAACTCTAGTCCTACAAGTATTGTTTCTTGATGCCTAGATTCTAAACAATGAGCTAAAAGGGCCTCCAGCCACTAGAAACTCACAAATAACACCATACCAAAAAAATAAAAAATAAAAACCCAGTAAATTTTTATAGGTGTAACCAAGATTGTCAATTCCGTTCCGTTTTGCCCGGAATGACCGAAATATTTCATACCAATTCAAAAAACAAAATAAAACGGAACAAATTTCATCTCATTTTAAATCTCGGTCCGTTCTGGATTTTTCGGCTAAATTCCGCCGGAACGTTCCGGTTTCATTCCACATGTTCCGTTCCGCTCTTGAAAAGCTATTGAATCAAATTGAACCTTATTCAATTTAATTAATTAAACCATCCAATTACAAAAAGCTCTTTTCATTGCTATTTTCAATAACAATGATATTGATATTAAATTGAAAATTATTATTACTATTTTCATTAACAATGATATTAATCTTTTAAAATTAGATTTATCACTAATATATATGGTTTATATTCATGTTGTTTTTTTCATGTTTATACTTTGTAAGAATTTGAGCAAAACAAGGGATGCTTTAGATTCCATTAGGCTTGATAACATTGACCTAACTTTATATTTAAAATATTTATGTTAAAACATTTTATTTTCATAATATTTTGATATTTTGTTTAAGTGGAATTACTTTAAGTTAAAAACCTATTTAATCTTGACTATTTATGAATATTTTAAAATTTAAAATTATATTTGTTTGGTATTATGTTTGTATTGCATAATTTATAATTAATTTATCTTGAATTTGAATTATGTTTGTTGAATATATATATATAAACAGTACAACTCCGAAACGACCTGCCGAAACACTCCAAAACTAAAATATTTTATTCTAATTAAAAAAATAAAATACCTACCAAAACAGAATTGACACCATTGAATGTAACTGTACGTAAGTGTGTCAACTTCAGCATATGTTGACAAAAACAAACGAAATGTAATGAAGTTGCAAATAAATGATTCAGAGAGAGAGAGAGAGAGTGGAGGGAAAGTGGTGGACAGTGACAGTTTTAAGCCACCAAAAACTCCAAACCCATGAACGGGTGGTTAGTTGGTTCTACAGAACAGATGACTTACATCGGTGCCTCCCTCATCACTTCAGGGTTTAACTTTTGAGTCGTTTAGGGCCGGTTCAATATATTTCAGGTTTTTCTATACAGTGGAATGGAGGACTGTTGAGCTTTAATTACTTTTTCTTACTGTATTTTCATTTCTGTTGTTCAAATACACTTTTTTTTTTCCTTCAATCATGCACAGTGTCTATCTCAATATAAATTTTAGGCAACTTACCATCCAATTCAAGTAAAGCAGGTGTTGATATGTTAATTTTATTCCATTGAAATGAAGTTGTTTAGGGTCTTTTGACAGCACTTTCTATCGCAACTTATTTTAGAAATAAACATATTGAAAATTAAGACATAGCCTTTCTAATAACCATTGTTCCATCAAATTTATAACAGTATTCTACATCAACTAATTTTCCAATACATTTATTTCATCAATAGTCCTTTTCACATGCTAAATTTTTTCCTAAACAACTCTAAATATAACTTGACTTTGGGTCTGGAAAACACAGGGACTGCTTGCTAGTTTCTTGGATGACTTAAATCATATATCAAAGAAGAATTTGTTTTTCATTTTTACTTAAAATGGCGATGTACATGTGCATATATAGTAATGGATCAATAATATTGATCTTACAATCAAGCTATCATTCCTATAATTAAGCTACGAATCCTATAATTAAGCTATCGTACCTTATACATTGGTACTAGGAAAGACAAAAATCACCACGGAAGGAAAGAATCACACATAGAAGGAAAAAATCATAATATTCCAATACTCCCCCTCAAGTTAGTGCATAGATATTACACATGCCCAACTTGTCTAAGAACTTTGAGAACACTTGATTTGAAACTGCTTTGGTGAGGATATTAGCCAATTGATCCTTAGATCGAATTTAAAGCAACTTCACAATTTTATCATCTAACTTTTCTTTGATGAAGAACTTGTCTATCTCCACATGTTTTGTACGATCATGTTAAACTGAATTATGAGTAAATCACATGTTACTTTATTGTAACAATATAATCGAATTGGTCACCTAGGAGGATAGCCCAAATCGCTTAAGAGAAGTCTTAGTCATAATGCTTCATAAATTCCAAAAGACATACCTCTAAATTCAGCTTCTGCACTTAAGCGTGCACTACATTTTATTTATTGCTTCTCCATGTAACAAAATTGCCACCTATAAAGGTGAAATACCCTGAAATAGATCATTTGTCATTTATTGCTCCAGCCTAGTCAACATTAGTATATGTATCTGCACTTTAACAATTTGCATTTTGTGTGGATAATATTCATTTTCCAGGAGCGACCTTTAAATACTTCAAAATACACATAACTACATTCATATGTTGCTATTTAGGATTATGTATGAACTGACTGATAATGCTTAGTGCATAGGTAAGGTCCAGTGTCGTGTGTGCTAAGTACATTAATCTTCCTAAAAGTTTTTGGTACCTTTTTTTATCAACTGGTATCTGATTAAAACCAACACATAAATTCAAATGTTCTTTCACTAGTGTATCAGCTGGTTGACATGCTAACATACTAATTTCCTGTAACAAATCCAAGGTATATTTCCTTTGAGAAAGAAAAATACCTTTTTTAGATCTAGACATTTTGATTCCGAGAAAATATTTCAAGGGACCAAGATCTTTCATTTCAAATTCTCTGGACAAGTAACTCTATAAATTCTTCCTTTACTTAGGATCATTTCCTATAATCACCATGTCATTTACATATACAATTAGTGTCGTGATCTTATCATGCTTTCTCTTCAAGAATAAATTGTGATCTGAATTACTTTGATGGTAGCCAAAGGCTCTTATAGATTTTGTGAACTTTCCAAACCATACTCTTGGAGATTGTTTCAATCCATACAATGATTTCTTTAATCTAGCTGTGTATTTCTAGTATCATGCATCTTAGTGGGAGATCCATGGAGACTTCTTTGAACAACTCGCCATGTAGGAATGTGTTCTTCATATCAAACTACTATAATGGCCATTCGAAGTTCATAGCTAAGGATAACAAGATCTGAACTGTGTTGATTTTAGCTACAAGTGAAAATGGATCACTTAGCAAAGGATAACAAGAATGGTTAATCCAAGTTCATAGTTAATACCTTGGTGTGACGTTGTGGTAGTATTTTAACTGGCTCAGTTACAGAAGCATCTTTAATAAACGATTGGTTTGGTACATCACTTTTATTCTTTTCTTAACAGATCAGCTCAGTTTGTAAATCATCATCACTAGCTTCTAACGTTATACCATTTGCATCCACGATCCCCACATCTTGGTTACCAGTTTGTGAGTTATTATCATCACTAGTATCTCTGTATGGATCCAAATTCATATTGTATCCAGTATACTCATATCCTGGTCATTAGGTGGAACTTCTGTAGAAATGTGAAGATCATAGTTTAGAGTCTGAACTTCTTTCTGGTACTCCCTTTGAAGTTCAGACTTAGAAAAATATATTGAGTCTTTATGAAAAACTAGAGGATTGTAGCATCGGTACCCCTTTTAATGAGTAGTGTACACAATAAAAACACATCTTAATGCCCGAGGTTGCAACTTGTTGTGTTGGTACTTATGTAGGTGGATGAATGCCACATATCCAAACACATAAGGAGGTAAGTTTAGGGTGGCTAGAGACACAACACCTTGCACAAGGGCTTGGGATGATGTTTTGAAATCAATAGTGCTAAAGGGTACCCGATTGATTAAATAAATTGAAGATGTAAATTGAAGATGTAAGAGCTTTTCCCCAATAGGGCAACGATATATGAACTTCTATCAATGAAGCATGAACAACCCATTCTGTTAGGGTGTATTAGGACTTGATGGATGATTCCATGGGTTCTCAAGTACTACTGAAATCTCCGCTATTATCATTGTGAAGAACCTGAATTTATGCATTATACTGAGTACAAATCATTCTATAAAATTGTTGAAATAACATATTCACTTCACCTTTGGACTTTATCAAACACGCCCACATTACCCTTGTACAATCATCAATAAAAGTAACAAACCAACGAGATCCATTTAATGTAGGTACATTGGATGGACCCCAAACATCTGAATGTATGACTATAAAAGGAACTAAGCTTCTATTTAAGCTTAATGGAAATGAAACACGATGGCTCTTTGCAAGTTCACAAACATCACATTTAAAACTTGAAATATCATATTTTGCAAATAAGTTAGGAAATAATTTTTGCAAGTAACCAAAAGAGACTGTAAACAATAGGGTTTCTGTAATATTACTTTTCTGTTTTATTCTCCTCCATAGGAGGCAATATATATTACAATTCAGAGACAAAATAGGAAAAATATAGAGTGGATAAACAGGAAAGTTATTTGTTCCTATATATATACAAATACAAATCAATCTAGGATTTAATACAGCTCATGCGCACACTCCCTCTCAAGTTGGTGCATAGATGTTTATCATGCCCAACTTGTCAATTATATCATGAAATGCCTTTCTTGAAACTACCTTTGTGAGTACATTAACCAGTTGACTTTTAGATTGTATATATGGAAATTGTACGATTCTTACATCGAGATTCTCCTTGATGAAATGACGATCAACCTCAACATGTTTAGTGCGATCATGTTGAACAGGATTCTGTGTGATTGTTATAGCTGCCTTATTATCACAAAAGAGATTTATAGGTTCAATATATTCAATCCCTAAATCCCTCAATATATTCCTTATTCATATCAATTCACCTACACCATGAGCCATCCCTCGAAATTCAGCTTCAGCACTTGATCTTGCCACTACTTTCTGTTTCTTGCTTTTCTAAGAGTCTGTATACCCTTCAATGTTAAGAATACTATTTTTTTATGAACAACAATCCTCTTCCTGGAGAACCTTTTAAGTACCGTAAAATTCGATATACTGCTTCCATATGTTCTTTATTTGGTGCATGCATGAACTGACTCACCATGCTTACTGCATATGTTATATCAAGTCTGGTATGGGATAAGTAGATTAGCCTTCCAACTAATTGCTGGTAACGATCCTTATCTGATGGATCCTGATCTGGAAAAATTCTCAGCTTATGATTCATCTCCATGGGCGTTTCTACTAGTTTGTAACTAAGCATTCCAGTTTCAGTTAAAAGGTCTATCATATATTTTTGCTGTGAAAGAGATATTCCCTGCCTTGACCTTGCCACCTCAATTCCTAAAAAATATTTAAGGTGTCCAAGATCCTTCATTTCAAATTTAGTAGTTAGATACCTCTGTAATGCTTTCATTTCACGTGGATCATCTCCTGTCATGACCATCATATCATCCACATATACAATTAAAGCGGTTACTCTTCCTTCGTTATGTTTTATAAACAAAGTATGATTGGAGTTACTTTGTTTATAGCCAAACTCCTTCATTGTAGCAGAGAATCTCCCAAATCATGTTCTAGGTGACTGTTTCAGTCTATACAATGACTTTTTCAGTCTGCAGACTTCACCTTTACCTAAGTTGCTGTTAACTCCAGGTGGTAGTTCCATGTAGACTTCTTATTTCAGATCATTATTAAGAAATGCATTCTTAACATCAAACTGTTGTAGAGGCCTGTCTCGATTTGCTGCTATAGATATAAGAATACAAATAGTATTAATCTTGGCTACTAGTGCAAAAGTATCCTGATAGTCTACCCCATACTTTTGTGTATATCCTTTTGCGACTAGTCGAGCTTTATACCTGTTAATACTACCATCTGGGTTGAGTTTCACAGTGAACACCCATCTACATCCAACTGTCTTCATTCCTTTGGGCAGCGAAACCAATTCCCACGTAGCATTTTTCTGTAGAGCCTCTATCTCTTCATTCATTGCCTTTCTCCATCTTTTATTAGCCAATGCATCTTGCACATTACTAGGAATAGAAACTGTGGAAAGTTGATTAACAGTAAGTGCATATGAACGAGACAACCTATGAGAGGACACATAATTATTAATTGGATATTTGGTTTTGACTGTAAGATTAGGTTCATATTGTTTTTTTTTGGGATTCCCTTATTCATCCTTTATGGATATCTAAAAGTGGGGTTTGCTGTAGGACAATATGTTTCATTAGACTCTCTAATCCCAGGACTTACCTAAGGAGGAACATTCGTGGATGATTCTTCAGGGAATGGTGTAAATGGGGGCAACTCAAATGGTGATGCAGCTTTATCAGGAAAAAATAGAGCCTCATGTGTGGAATCATTCTCGGCATCAGTGCTTTGATCACAGCCTTGTGGATTCAATTGTTCATTCTCTTCTAACTGGAACAAACAATAACAATAACAGGTAATAATTCCTATGGAATTTCTTTTGATACATAAAATTAGGTATAAACCTCTTTTACAACATACATTTTCCATCTATTACCAATATCCTATCCCATTTACCGAGAATAATTTCATCTTGGAAATCTCAATACAACTCAATAGTTTCGAACACCATCTCTTTATGAATCAATTCTCACTTGATACCAAGATATTCCTCTTTTGGTATCATTAGCTTATCTCATTCTTTCAGAATAACTAATCAATATTTTCTTTTTCATTTTCTGAAAGGTAATTGCTGATACTATTGAATCTCATTAGTATCATTAGTCTTCCAATATCGGGTTAGACTAATCAATTCCATTTAAGTGTCGATATCAATACAACCAATTGATATCATTAACTATTTCTACCCAAAATAGTTAATCAATTCTTATTCATATCTAGTTTATCATCAAAGTTGTCGATGTCAAGAACCCTTGCCATCATTAGCCTTCTTACCTAGAGTAGCTAATCACACTAGAAATGGTTGTATATACCAATGTGATCCATTGATATCATTAACTATTCACGACCTAGAATAGTTAATCAACTTTTCCTTTTCCCTTAACCAGAAGTAACCATGTCGATGTTAGAAATCTTTACTAACATCATTAGTCACCCAATTACTCGGGATCGACTAATCAATTTAAGAAATATCGGCACCAATGGAACCCCATCAATACCATTAGCTATCCAAACCCGAATAGCCAATCAATGTCATTTGAAATGCCGGTACCAATGGAACCTCATCGATACCATTAGCTATCCAAACCTGGATAGCTAATTAATGTCATCTGAAATGCCGGTACCAATGGAACCCCATCGATACCATTAGCTATCCAAACTCAGATAGTTAATCAATGTCTTCTCAACCTTCCATTTGTACCGATTCCCTTTCATTCTTCTTATTAACATCATATACATTATAACCATAATTGCCTAGTATCATACACACATAACCTTAATTACCAACACTACGATTACTAAGCATCATTCACATAACTTTGATTACCCTCATTGCAATGCCAAGTATCAATTTATGCCCTTAGCCACCCTCATCATGGTGCTAAATATCATCATAATGTATCCTTAGCCACTGATACTATGTTGAACAATTATCTATCATTTCTCCTCCAATCTCCTAGTCATTGTGTATACATAATCCATACCGAGGTATGTAAAATAATCATGTCTATTCCAAAGTTATCATGGCTAATTCGATACCTATCAATGTATACAAGGTAATCATATTCATTCTAATAATAACATAATTAATTTGATACATAACAATGCACATAAGGTACTCATGTTCGTTCAAACATTATCCTAGCTATCTTGATCCATACCAATGTACGAAAGGTACACATATTCATTCAAACATTATCCTAACTAATTTATCTATACCGTTATACGCAAGGTACTCTTATTCATTCCAATATTTATCGAAGTAATAAAACAATACATTCTGAAATTTATCAATGAGTTTACACAAATTAAAAAGACAAGGTGCGATGCACCTACCTGTTTCCCCAACTGATCGAGTCCCTTGGTGCGATGCACCTACCTGTTTCCCCAACTGATCGAGTCCCTTCAATTCCTGACAACCCTGCTCTAAGCATCTCTTCTGTTTTAGAATCAAGAGATACAATTAGTAACCTCTTTTAATTTTATCACAATGTGTGTTCTCATATTGAAATCTCATTCACATGAATTCATCACCATGTTTTAATTTCATTTTCCGATTATTTCTTTCAACTATCTCATTACACTTTCTAGATCAGTTTTCACTCGAGAACACTGTTTACCATTAAATTCGTAAGTAAAATTATAGAATTCAGTTTTAAGTTTAGTTTGGCTCCTTGGAAAGGTAAGACACGGTTCTATAACTCTACTAAAGGATCGGAAGACCAATTTTGCCCTTAACACCCCTGAAATTATCTGTTATAGTACTCAACACAATCTATCAAGTACAAGACAGTTCGACCCTTCTTTCATTTTCAATTCATATCTAGAGTTCTAGGACTCCAAATTACGCGAGCTCAGTTTTTTTTAAAAATAACATTTATACCTACAACCTTTGTGAAGAACCCAATCTAGAATTTTATCATTTTGGTTCCCTAACCATAGCTGAAAGGTGAGTGATAAAACTGTTAAGTCCCAATACATAGATTGGACAACCAATATCTTCATTTTCCTACTATCAATAATATGGCCAAACATGCTAAGAAAAGGCACTAAGGATTTTATTCAATTTAAATCATAATTAGCATGTTTTTGATGGTTAAACACAAATCAAGTCTCCACACTTTCCATTTATTTCATTTTTGCTAACCTAATTTAAACAAATGTTTCATTAAGGTTCATGTTTATCCAAACGCAATCCGAATGAATACAATCCAAGTGGTAAAATTAACCACCATTATACCATGAAACAGATACCAAAAACTCATAGCATTTTAACGGTTAGATCTTCTTAGATCAAGACAAAACCAAATGGACCTAAAAATTGACACTATATTGTTCTCCGATGAATAACTTCTTGTTGAAGTCTTTAATCCCGATCTCCACCATTCATAATGAAAAGCTCATCAATATAACCCACGTATCAAACATTGAGCAGGATCCAACGGTGGAAAAAGGCGAAAACTGCCAGTGACCATGGCTAACCTGCAGGCATGTTTTCCTTGAAATGTTGCAAGGGCTATATCGCTCACACCAAACCAGAAAATTCAGATCCCAACGGTCAGATGTTAGCGGGTAGTGAGAAGCATAATATATCCAAAAACCAAACCAATCCAACGGTGAAATTAAGAGATATGGCCGTTTGAATGTTTGCTCTCAAGGTTCTCTCTCTCTCTCTCTCTCTCTCTCTCTCTCTCTCTCTCTCTCTCTCTCTCTTGTTTTTTTTTTCCTAGTTAATTTCTGCACAATTTTTTTTATTTATATAGAAAATCTATCTATATTTACTAAAACACCTTTATATCAAGTTTGGGTACCTTTTCATTCAACCAAATGCCTTTTCTCGGTCTGCTTTTAAAATACCATGCAAAAAATATCTCTCTAAAATTTCTTTTCTAATAATTCAATACTATTCCATTTTATTTTATTTTAACTAGCTCATTCCATTTTCGGTTCTGAATTATCAATAATTTTATTAATATCATACTTGCATATTGTTATGCTATGATAAAAAAAAAAAAAAAAAAAAAACATTTCAGTTCTGGTTGCTCAAACAATATTATTTGGTATGGATACAATTCCAGGCTATATAATATCTTACTTAAAGAGGATTGGATTCACGCAAATGGTTGTATTCCCTCAGCTCTGTGTCAGATATTGTTGCTTTAGAATGGAAGTAAGTTTGAGATTGCACATGTAGACAATAAGTCATTTGTAACATGTGCAAACCATTTAGAAGCACAATTTTATACAAGAAAATAGAGTATAATTAGAATTGCTATCATTAGTAAGGATCGAAGAAATTGAGAATGAGATTTGTTAAATCGTGATAAGGCTTTTTCTATTTGAAGAGCTTGGAAGAAAGAGGAAGATCTCTCCCAGCGAGTAAAACAACAATAGAAAACAATTCTGAAAAAGTTGCAGTCCGTAAAAAAGATGAGCAAACAAATATACGAATGAAAGTATTTAAAAAAATCAATCAGAATATTCAAATTCATTTTGAAAATAGTATCCATCATTACTCTGTCATTCTTACATGTGTACCATAGATTGTTAAGATATATTTGATGTAAAATTCAAAATTTGAGTCTCACGTACCTATTAATTAAGAGTACCTATTAATTAAGAATACCCATTAGTTTACATTAACTAATTTACAATTGTTTTTTTTTTTTTTTTTATAAGTGTTATACTATAAAAATATACAAGAAACAAACAAATAAATATTATATGGTAAGAGAAAACTTAGAAGATAAAGGTTACTGTTACATATAAAATAAGAAACGTGCATACAAGAAGCAGGTGTAACAAGCCATTTAATTAAAAGATAGCACCAACTCTTATGAATGTGAGATCATGGAAATAACCCTGAAAGATAAGAGGTTAAGTTGACAGATAGTTAATAAAGACATCATATAATTGACTATATAAGACAGATTGCAAGGAAGATTGAGGAAATGATCAATCAATAATTCAAACTCAAATCACTACATTGTAATTTTATCAAGTTCTCAAAACCTTTAAAATCTTAAACAAATAGACAATAGTATATAAACGATAACACTGTAGATGATAGAATAATAGTTGATAACTCTGTAAGTACGATAACCCTATAAACGATAGAACAATAATCGATAACTCTATAGGTAATAATCAAGTAGGTAAGCTAGAACAATAATCGATAACTCTATAGGTAATAATCAAGTAGGTAAGCTTGCAATTTTAACTCTATAAACCAAAAATACCAAAAAAATAATTTATTATTCAGGAGTTTCAATTTATAGATTTAATCAAAGTATAAATCATTCTATAAATATAAGTATTCATTTTCTATATTAGTGAGTTACTTTACATTAAGTTATTTTAATTATTTCTTCATGTGAAAATGAATTTAATTATATTAATATTCATGTAACTTTATAATACAAATTTAAAATTAAATAAGTAGATTTAAGAATAAATTCAAAATTCAAACCAATTAACTTAAAACTCCAACTCCAATATTAAGTTGCAAAGTCATGCATAACACAAAAAAACCTATATTAAGTTGCAAAGTCATGACAAACACAAAAAACCTACATCAAAGAGGGTCTTGGGCTATAAAACAAAAAATGGCCTTTCCCTAATTCCGAAATCCCCACCACTCCCCAATTTCTGTCATCGAATTCGCACTCATGCAAATTGTTTTCCCTTTCTAACAATTTGGAAATGTGTAACAATAAACATATCTCATTGATACATGATGTTCCTGTCTTTAACTCTTCTCCTCTAGAATTATAGGCACCTCAAGATCCTCACTGCCCCTTTGAATTATCAACAGTACTCTATCTCCCACATTATAATCATCCAGCACTTTGTCTAATCCTGCTTTGTTTTTAACCTGTTGAAGAAAGCATAAAAGTTCAGTGGACCTTTTCCATATCAAAGCCTAAGCATTAACTGCCCATCAACACAAAGTATTTTATTCCATTTCTTTCATAAATGCCCCCCATTTTATGTTGACAAACTCTCATTTTCCCAGCTGCTAAGGTTTGAGATGAGAACCCTTGGCTACACTGTACAATGTCCCCAATTTGTAATCCATAAAAAATGAGAAAATCATGCAGCAAGAGATAGCTCACAGTTTTGTTGTCCACACCAACAATAATGTCCCCAAGTACAATGTTTCCAGCAAAACCTCTTGTGGTAGGTACCAATCCAGCCTTAGCTGCAAGACTATTTCCAGGAACCTACCAAAGCATAAGTAAATCAGGAAATCAGAAAAATGTTAATATACATAAGGATCATGTGTGCAAAGAGAATTTACTAATTAATGGAAGCATGAACACCAAATTCCAAAACAATACCTGCAAGATAAGAGCTCCATTTCGAACATTAAGTTGATTTGCTATTAGATCAGGAGCAATATCAACATTCAAACCAGCTCGAACAACCTAAAAAGGTTAAGAAATAATATATGGATTACAATAAGAAGTAGCCATTTTTGGGACATTAGCAGGTGATGGTGAAACAAAATCCAGATGCTGAGGCATGAAAAATGTTAATCTGGATCCTTCCCAAACAATGCTTACATAGAACAAACAAGACTGCAATATCACATTGAATAGATCTAACAACAAAATAAAAAATATCATTATGCTCCATGCTTACATGCTCCAAGGGGAAAATATGCTTGAAAAGCAACTAGAATGGCCAAGAGCAAGGAAGGCTTGGCTTATTTCTCCATTGCAACCTAGAGTGGATGCATTGGCAGGGACCTCATTTGCAGAATCTTGGGAGAGCCTACAGCAGTGCATTAAGGACAGGAAGATGGAGAAAGACATGATGGAGCTACCTTGCCTTCTATGTTGGTCATGGAAAGCCAAAAATGACCTGAGCTTTAATGACCAAGTATTGTCATCTAGCCAAATACTAGGAATTATAGTAGCAGGAGTATGATGACATTCTACTCGAGGAAAATGAGAAAGCATGTTTGAGACCAAAATCTGAACTGCAACAGAGAACCAGTGTGGAAAGCTCCCATGAATGCGGTGGTTATGATCAACTTTGATGGAGCAATTAACAAAGAGCAGAACAGGGGAGGTAGAGGAATTGTCTCATGATTCAGCAGGTAACGGGGTTACAGTAAGGTGCGTGAAGGGGAGCTACAGATCCTCCAACATCAAAGCCTTGGCACTTAGAGAGGCTGTTGGGTATGCTGTGAATAGTCTTTAGAAAAGTGGAATTTGAAGGGAATGCTAAGAGTGTGATTGATAATCTAAATTTTGAGGCCATGGGTAGAAAAGAAATCCATATGGCTCTTCATGATGCTGCTTAATTAGCTAAAGTTTTCCAATGTTGTAAATATCAATTTGTTTATTCAGAGCATGTAAAGGGGCTGCACTTTAAAGAGCCCCAATTGATCATGCTATCAGTGGGGATGAATCTTGTCTCAGATGTTGGCTTCAGTATTAGAAGCCAAACTTCCAACTCTTCTTGATATTGAATGAAGTATCTCTCTTCAACGTAAAAAGGAAAAAAGAAAAAGAAAAATCTACCAGTAAACAACTTACTTTACTAAATTGGATTAACTGCAGTGCAATCTTGAGCACTGTTGAAGATGGGATGGCAAACCCTACACCAGCTGAGGTCCCTGCATAACAAAACCAGCAATGAAAACCAAGTAGAAAGTTTAAGGTTATCATAAGCATATCCTTCTTTGAGTTACCTCTACACCTACTTCAGTCATGTCTTCCAACAGAAACTTATATACAATAGTGCCTACATAAGTGAAATGCACTGACCAAAATTGTGCAATCAATTTTCAGAATTTACCATTTCTCTTCAAATTATGTGACTGAGAAGAGTTGTAGCAAAGAGAATTGTGCTACTTAATCATTGAATTAAGCTATTCCCAAAAACAAAAAATCATTGAATAAAAGATATAATAGAAGGTACCTGTCCGAGTAAATATTGCTGTATTAATGCCAATTAGATTTCCTTTAGAATCCAACAGTGGACCTCCGCTGTCACATTAACTTACAAATGTAAAGCAACAGCTAGAGCAGAAATGGTTATACATCACTGATGCATAGAAAATCTTTTTAATAAATAGTTTAAGATATCAAGGACAAGAAGGACATGAAACTTGGTGATGGAATAAAAACAATTCTTCAGAACTTGGAACATGAGGGCGAGGAAGCCTATATATTTCAAGTTTTGTATTGCTATAATGCATGAAATTAAATTTTATAAACATTTCTAATTTATGCATTGGTCAAATATGTGCCTTAAAATTTGACAGATAGATATTTTCCTGTTATGTGCTGACAAAATGCATACCATGACAACAAAGAATATCTCATGATGTATTGGGGGGTTCAAGTTGCATTGGCAGAGGTTATGAATTCCCAAAAGGATATTCCACCTTCTTAGAAGTACCATGGTTCATGAGCTTTAGTTAATATTTAGTGCAATTATATTGAGCCCCAGACTAACCTATTCCCAGGATTGATGGCTGCATCTGTTTGAATTCCACCACCAATTGTAACTCCAGCTTGACTGGAAATGTCTCGATTCAGTCCACTAATAACCCCAACAGTGAGAGTGTGATCAAAGCCAAATGGATTTCCAATTGCTAGGCACTGCTGGCCAACTCTCAGAGAAGAAGATTGCCCCACCTTAATTGGCTTTAACAGATCTTCAGATGCTTCTACCTAGCATCACAAAGATATTGACAGAAATATTATAAACAAAACACCATACAAGAAGTATATCTACAAAATAAAAACTGCATCAGCCAGCTAATCTAAGCAGCACAATAACATAGAAACAAAACTATAATGCCTTGGATAGATAACTTGTCAAGTACATGCATTATGCACGGGAGACAATTGGACTAAATTACAGCTAAAACTGCCATAAAAAAGGCACAGAGTTCGAGCAGCCTAGGAAAACTTAGTTAAGAGTGTAATTTTAAGAATATAGAAGAACAGGCATGGGGCTATAAAATGTACCTTCAAGACAGCAAGGTCCTTTGTCCGGTCAGCACCAACCAACTTACCCTCAAAGTTCTTTTGTAACCTTTTGAAAACCATAGAAAATGAAAAACATTAGTGCAGTAATAATCATAAATTATTATCAAAATAATTCACTTGACTGCAGTTCAGTTTACCAGCATAGGCTAAGGTCACTGTAAATCTCACCCTTCTGATGCAAGAATATTAACTCGTGCAACAACTTGCCCAGGGCTTGGATTTCTTGAAAGGGCATTTCCTATCACTAGGCATTACAGGAAAAACAGATACAATTAAATTCAAATTTTACAGATCTCCAACAGTGTTAAAGGATTCTTGCATCTAAATAATTCTAAATATTTATTGCTCAGCAGGCCAAATTATTTACTACATGAAACTCATTTTTCATACTTCAAACAAGAAAGCCCTCAAAATGGAGAACAACAAAGACATGCAGATGACTCTATTGAGTTTCCCAAGAAAAACTTCACTGCAGCATTTGGTTCAGTAACAAGGCTTGAAAAAGCATATCGATAAGGAAAAAAACACCAAGAAAAACAAAAATTTATTCCACAAAAATCAGAACATATAGACTTTATTATGTAATCTCCTCAATAGACCAGATTCTGAACACAAATTCCATTTGTGTCTTCCACTGCAAACTTTTGATTTTCAATCTCCTGCTATAGGTCTTACCATGATAATTCGTCACAATGTGTCCCTGTTCATCCCAGACCACCCCAGAACCATTCCCTTCAGGTATCTGCAATCAGGCATAACATGAATTATGCAAGTTTGTATTGGCTTATAGGAATATTGCATGATAGATGAAACCAGCTCACGTTTTAGTAGGCAGAAGACATCATGGCCACATCAGATTTTTCTTGTTTTAAAGAATGAAAAAAGACGAGAATATGATGCTGAAGTACCTCAACCATCCCAGTTACATTTAGTTGTGGGCGCAATGTTACGTCAAAAATGTTGACAACAGAGTAAGTGTTCTTTTCAAACAGTTGGACAATTCTTTCCTGCCAATAAGACATGATAGTAACCTATATTAGCATTAAGATATAAGAATGTGAAATGTAGCAATCAATGACTTGATGCCAAAACTAAGAACAAGCTGATACAGTTTAAAGTTGAACCTCGACAGGGAAGAGTGCGCCCGAAGTAACAACAGGAGGAGTTACTTGTTCAATTGTCACAGATGGATCTCCTAATGCTTGGGCTGGATATCAACAATTTGTTCCAGGGTCAGAAGCAAAGCATTGAGAACCACAATCACTTTCCCCCAAGTATGAAGTAACAAATTACTAGTACGATGGAATAGAAGATTAATTATGATCTTGCACCAAATTACACAGATCCTGTATTTCTTAAACAACAAGAAATGCGTGCCATTGACTTTGAATTCAGCTAGAAACGAAGGATGAAATTCAACGTAACATGTATCCCGCATCGTGTATTGAGTGTGTGCCATGTCTATTAGAGCCACCAAATGACAATTTCACTATCAGCTAGGGATTATTGCATTTCTTCTCAACATGCTATAAAGAACAGGCAATTTAATCTACATAGAATATAATCCCATTTATGATGTCTAGATAAGTAGGGGTATATATACATCTTTTTGAGATTTACAGAGAAGCCCATGTCCCTGTGTTTGTGGCTACTCCCTACTACCAAGGCACATTTTATCAGATAAAATCAACACTGCACAAGCTACATATACTTTCATTGACAAGTTAACGTCAGGTTAATTAACTTCATCAAAAAAGAACTCGAAGGTCACTACGTAAATTAAATTTCAAGAAGCAAACAGTTTTGATCTGATTTAATTCCCTAATCTTTTTACCAAAAAAAGCTTCTTCAACAAATAAATACAATAATTTGTTTTTGTTTTGGAACAGAAATGAATCGGATTATAACTAAATAATATCAGTGCTAAAATTAGAAGACTTAATTGATGATGCCGACCTGATAAGTACCTTGACGGAGGATGATAACCCAGAAACATGAAAAAACTAGCTAGCAACATCCTCCTTGTTGCAGTAGGACTACATTTGCATATTACTTGAAGCAAATTTTTGGTTCCATAGGTTACACTCCTCCTATAAACACCATCAAACAAGCAACAAACCAAAAATAGAGCACTATAATTAATAATTTTATTGCAGTATAATAAAAACGTAAAAAAAAATGAACATCCAAAACTAGAACAAAAACAAGGGCACAGAGAAAGGGACAAAAAACACGAAAATTTGGCTATTTAATCATAAACCCAGTAAAAAAAACTTCGTAATTGGATAGAGAACCTGGAAATGGAGATGGGGTAGGAAGAAACAACGTCGTCATCAGAGGATAAAGAGATGGAGGAGGACAAGAGCTTCCGGCGACCCAAAAACAAAGAGTAGTTGTCGTGTCTTGGGACATCATTAATGTTGTTAATGATGATTCCACAACAGTTTTTTCGTAGTGACCAACAACGATTGCATGCTAACAACATTTGCTTGTAATTTCTATGTAATGTAATAAAAAAAAGAGAGTCAGATATGAGTCCAGTCCTGTAGGTCTTAAAAGCAAACTATTTCAGAGAAATCAAACAAATGGTTTTAGAGTAGGAGTGTGAGAGCAGAGGCGAGGCAAGCAGATAAGGGTTGAGTGGACACCAACACAATTTATTGTGGCTTTGGGTTAATTCTACAAGTACCTTTATTTTGTTTTTTTTTATAAAAAAAATTCATTAGTCCCTGAAAAATTAAAAATATTTGAATAGTCCTTTAACCTAACCTAACCTAACCGGCATTGATTAACCCTAATTTAGTCGTTTTATTCATAAAGTGCCTTCTTTTTTCTAAATCAAAACCTTTCATCTTACCTCCTTGTCTCTTTATTCTATGTTTCAATAAAAGAAAGTAGCAACGAAATAACATGGAAAATTACCAAGGGTTAAAGTGATAAACAAAATGAAATATATAGGAATGTATCTATCTATATTTTTAATTTTACCAATTACCTTCTAGTTCAACCGTTAATGCCCTCTTAATTATTATCAAAAAAAAATTATGGATTCAATACTAGGAGTACTAAACTTGTTATCAAGCTTGTAAAATATAAAGAAACTTGATTCTAATAGGTCAAAGAACTAACCATACATATTATGTATCTACATAATTTTGTCACAACTAGACCCATTAAATGATAGCTTTAAAGTTAGACTTGTTTAGGTTCAGTAACCATCGACACGAAAATACATTTTACTTTGAACACATAGCTACCATCCATTAGGGTTTATAAATCTAAATGATTATTATTTTGCCTATGACTTATAGCCTCCCACTTGTTTTTTTCTACCTTTATCACTAGCAAGTGGACGTAGTTCATATACATAATTATACATTTATCAACCACAAGGTAAGTATGCATATTTTTTTATATTGTGATGTTCCAACCTTAATCTTCTTTGCTATTTCTTGTAGACAACCATAAACACTCAAATACACAATACAAATCCTTCATGACAACATCTCTCCTATATCCTTATTGACTTAAGCATCAAATGGTTTATTGTACAACATAGAAAACTATTTTGCAAACGATCGTGAATCACTAGTTGGACTCTTCTCCAACAATTCCAAAGCCTATCAATTAGCCATGCAAAAGGCCCAGTATCTCTTAAAGTTTTCTCTAGAACTCATCGGTGGTGTCATCTTTAAGAATTTGAACAAAAGTCAGTTCATTTACTTTTTCTTATTATCTAGTTCTTTCCATAATAGAGAATCCAAAAACTTTAAGACATTGGAAGTTATAGACTTTCCTATATCAAATGCTCCATCAATGTCTTTAGATCTCTAACAACTCACCGAGATAGTGAGAATTCTTACTAAAATCCTCTCAGCCATGATTTCCACAACATATGGCTCTTTGGTGGCTAGAGCATGCATTACATGTGCCAACATGTGAGATTTGTCCATGTTAATTAGGCAACGCATAAGAGGGTGTTTTGTAGATAAACAGTGGCATTTAGGGCAGCGTTCGAATCATCTCAGCAGCCTTCCATCCCTAGATAAATTTTTAAAATTGATTTCTAAACTTTGGTTTGATGTCAATTACTTTTTTTTTCTTCATTGTCTCTCCACCTCAATTTTGATGTCTAACACTTCAAATTTTTAAAGTGGCCCTTTAATTTGTTTTTCCTTCAATTTTGGTTCATGTTATTTTGATTACTTTTTTTATTTTAAATAATTTATTAAATTGGATTTTTTTTTCAATGTCATCCCCTTTTAATTTTTTTCATCTATTAAATTTGTTACTCATTCTTTCAATTACTATTTTCTTTAGATAATTTTTAAAATTGAATTTCCTTTATATTTTATTCTCCTTCGATCTTTTTATCAAATTTTATCCTCATTATTTTGATTGATATTTTTTTTCTTTGACAAATTTTTTCAATTGATATTTTTTTTATTTCATCCTTCAAGATTAATTTGGTAGGGAATTAAGCTTGTTGATTGAGTCTGAGTTTAGGATCTTACAGGTTGCAAGTTTGAAAGATTAACTCAGGTTTAGAAGAGTTTGCTTGTTTTTTTTAAGCTCATTTTTTTTTCAATTTTAAACTTTAACATTTATTTAATTAAAGATTGAACTTCATTTTTTTTTAATTTGCTTTCTATAAAACTTCTCACTGATTTAAAAAATGACCTAGGTTATCTCGGATCATTTTATTTGTTATTTTTTTGTTAAATTTATCTTTTTCAAAATAAGTTTTTGAATTGAATTAAATTAATTGATTAAATACAAGCATTAGATGTTCATTTTATGATATTTTGTGTGATTTACTTTGTAAATTGTTGCTCTAATAGTGCATACAGCCTCTTTTGATGTCTTCACAGTCTTAATATTTTGAAAAAAAATATCATCAAATATATTATCATATCAATATTTAAAAAAGATATTGTCCTGTATGCATCATATTTTGAGTTTATGATTACATCTTTTTTTATTAGAAAACACGTTAGTAACATTTGGACAATTATTTTTGCGTTAAAAAAAATCAATCACCCTTAGCACAATGCAGGTTAATGATCTAGTTACTTACTATTTTAGAAAGAGTTAGGGTGCCAACTCACCTCTTTCATTGTTCATATGAACAATGACTTTCTTTTTTCTTTTTTGTTTTTCTTTTTTAATTTTATCATTCAATTTTTTCTTGATTTTGAATTTGCTTTCATAAATTATTAAAATTTTTCATGAAGTTATCACAGTCTCAAATAAACATTATAATATTTAATTTGTGCTTAATTTTATGAGCATCTATTTTTCTTATAATATAATTAAGCAAACAATAGTTAATAAAAAAACAAAGTTCTTAAACCTAGTGGATTACATAACCCAAATCATGGATTTGACGGGTTAAACTGCAAAGCCTGGATCAATCTAATATATTATCATCTCAATATAAAAAAAATCATCTTGATTATTTCTTTTTTAAGCTAGACCATGCATTTTACTAGTCATCTAGGTTGTTTTGAGATCCGTCAAGTCAGCTGCATCACGTCAGGACAACTACTGCATGATTTAATTTTAAACTTGGGCTAAATAAGGTGTTAGGTCAAGAGTTTTCAAGGTTGATCTATAGGACCGAGTTTAATAAGAATACCAAATAATTTCTTTATAGTCTAAATATATTTTTTTATATTCAATTTTTTTTATTGTAGCTGTAGTGTAACACGTAACTAGAATGTTGCTACAACATTTAAATTATGTTACAGCATGTTCAACATGTCAATTTGCTACTTAATTTTCTTCATTTAATTAAAAATGTAATCATATTTTTTTTTTGTATGTACTACAAATGCTTACTTGAAGCAAACGATACTATATGAGAGAAGTGTATTTTTGGGCCGGGTAGCCATTAACTTCTTATGCTTTTTTTTTTTTTTTTCCCTTTTTGTTTTCTTTGAAAAAGGTGCTAAATCGGGGCATTTTTTGAATATTTCGTAAAAACATGGAAAGCAATAATATTTGATTTTAATGATGTTGGGACATGGGTTGTTTCTAATTATTAGGCTTGGTTATTTTTTTCCGAAGGTGCAAGAATCAAGACAGTCTTGAGTAAGTGAATTTGTGACGTGGGTTTTTGTTGTTTTGGTGCGAAAGTTAGGCTTTCACGGTTGCGTATCATGAATTGATAGGCTGTGTTTGTTTTTTTTTTTTTTTTTTTTTTTTATATTTTTTGTGTTTGCAATGAAATAAATATAATAAAATGTTTAATGATAAATTAAATTGTGTTTTATATTGTGAAACTCATTAAAAAAATTAAGTTTGAAATGTAGTTTTTTTGAAGTAGTTTTGACATGTTTTTTTAACTAAGTTTCATAAAAATTCTTATAAACCAAACATTTTATATTATTTTTTGATATACATAAATTTCAATCATAATTTTTACTAAATATGAATCTAAATTCAACTAAGCGCAACTAACCATATTTTTTTAAAACTTTTTTTTTTCAAATCACATCTACAAAGACTACTTAAAAAACAAATACATTCTAAACTAATCTTGAACAAGCCATTATTGGTTTTGGCTTTATGGATGTGGATCAAAGTTATGACAAGCAACAAGGGTGACTTATTGTCATCTAAGGTTGAATTGAATGTTATCGAGATTTTAAAGCGGAAGATTTTTTTTAAGACAAGAACCAAGGCATTAATATCCAGTAAGTTAATATAAGAATATAATCTATTCTTGTAATTCTTACCTTTAACTTTAAATTTTCTCCGCCACAATCTACTCTATTATTAATTTAATAATTGATTAATTTATATTTGAAAATTAAATATAATATCTAGTAACGTATCATAATCTTTTAAATATTAAAAAAGTTATTAATGATTTAACTTAACCTTTTAGTGATTAGTTTCTTAATGTAATTATTATCCATTAATCAACAATGCTCTGATTTAAACATTATAGCATAAAGTGTGTCTACTCTATCAACTTATATTTATTCTCAACATTATAGTCATTGATTCTTTAAATAAGACTTGAAACTTTTTTCACATCTCATTCTACTTTACTCAAGGATTTACAATCAATAATATTTGAAAACAGATGAAACATTTTTCTTAATTCATTTAGGGTGGTGAATCCACTATTATTTACTCAAATACCTTCATATAATTCATGTTATACTCAATATATACTTGTTTGTTACCCTTGATTAGGATAACATGTAGCAGGATCAGAGCATAACATTTCTTATATAAGATGACTTAGTGATCTCAAGTCTAAAGATCAATTACACAATTATCATGTGAGCTTTTTCATAGACACAAGTGATCTTTCCATATAAAATTCTCATGTGTGTCAGTTCAGTGTACATGTCATTTGACAAACACCTACATATTAATTATAAGAGGTATAACTTAATTATAAGAAGAAGAAAAAAGGATGTGGGGGCAAAAATAATACACTTAAAGAAAATAGGGCCTAAATGCAAATAAGAAAAATTATAGAGCAACTTTAAGGAAAGAAAAGAGGGAGTTTTGTATCCATTTTTGGAAATCAAGAGAGAAACACCAAAAATTCAAGAACTCATCTAAGATTAAGGGTTTATAGGTAGAATAAACACTTGTGGGCAAAGGATTAATAAGAAAATTTGAACAAGAAGAGAAGAGGGAGGGCGGACTGTCATTAGAAAGAAAAGGAGGGAGTTGAAAATCTTCGACTAGTTGAAAATCGAAACCTTGATTCTTACTAGGTAAGGTGTTCTAAACATGGTCTTATGAGTCGTTTCAAATTCGATTATGAATTGATGCCTGGATGTTGAATTATAGATTATAGTTCTTAGACTTGAATTAGGGAAGAAGTATTAGTTGATAAAATTATATAACTTCATGTGTTATGTGTAAATTGAAAGGTTGACGAATCTGGACAGTTTCGTCTCTTGATTTTTAAAGAGATTTCAGATAGGAGGATGAAGGAATTAGGATCAGGTTCCTTTAAATAAATTGTAGTTTTGGATGTTGACTAACTAAGGAAATTGGTCTTGCTCAATTTGGAGTTATAGAACTCCAGTTATGGGTAACCAACTGAGACTGGGTCATGACAGACCCTGTAGGGCAGTAGGTCTGATTCGTTAATAAGGAATTTGACTGTCTTGGGGGCAGAACTGGGTTCTTCTTCCTTAGAGAACTACTGTCTTAGCTTTCTAACGAGACCAATCTTGCTTTAAAGAGAATTGTAGAACTCTGGATATAGTAAAAAATCTAAGGAGAGGTCGGACAGTAACAGTCTAATGTTAAGACAGTAACAGTCCAATGTCAAGATAGTAACAGTCTAATGTCTAGAAAATAACAGTTCTATGTCAAGACAGTAACAATTCAATGTCTAGACAGTAACATTTCAATGTCTAGACAGTAACGGTTCAAGATAGTAACAGTCCAATATCTAGACAGTAACAGTTGGACAGTAACAATTCAAGATTTAAACAGTAATAGTTCAAATATAAAGAAGAGAATGTTAACTATGGTTGGACAAAGAACGACAATATTAATGGGGGTAATGAGAAAAATATAAAATATAAAGAAATGATTGAAAGAAAGACTTATTGGTTGTTGATATGGTTATTATAAAATATATCATTGAATGAGGAAAATTTTTGAGATAAGCCTGTGATTTGCAGGAGGGACCACAGGTGCGGTGCAACAGTAGCAGGGGAGCACAAATAGAGCTTCTATTGCAAGTAGGTGATCCACACCTATACTTTCTAGTTAAATTCCATGATTTAATATGTTACTGATGTGAAATGTGAATTACCGAATGTTGGACATTCAGTGAAAGGAGGAAAGTTTGCGTAATGATATCAATATTTTGGATAGTATTCTGAATGTATGTTTATGCATGCAAGGTGAAAGGTTGTTATGTGAATTGCCAAGTGATGAAATTATCGCTCACAAAGAAAATATGAGAAGTGTGATTTAAGGCGTGAACTAACATACATTTAGTGTATGTTAGGATCTCAGGTAAGGGGATCACCATGTATTGACTAGCATATATTTAGTGTATATTATGATCTCGGGTAAGGGGATTCACCTTACATCGACTCCTATGGGGAGATGATGATACCAGTGAAATTGGTATCAGTAATATATTAAGCAAAAATAATCATGATTGATCTTATAAGAATCTGGAATGGAGGTTGATAATGGGAGATGAAACGGTTTTTAGTAGTTAAACGAGAAATAGTTTCTAATGAAAACCAGAAGGGAGAAGTGAACAAAATATGAATGCATGTTACCATTTTTAAATTGTTAGATATTTGTGTTGTTATATTTATTGTGATATTCATGTTTCAATAATATGTATTTTGTTTTAGGACCATCGCATGCACGACAAGAGTAGACTTTAAATGTAATCTAGGTGTTGCGATGTCGCGGTCGCACAAATTAATTACCCTAGCTTCAAACACAACACACAAGATAGTATAGAGCAAGCAAGGGGTCGATCCCACGAGGAAGTTTCAAGTCAGATTTTTATGTTGTACGTTATGTAATTGGGGGGGTTTGGTTTGTGATTTTCTAAACTATGGTAGCAATTAAACTAGCAAGTAAAATCAATTAAAACCAAAACTTATCAAGAAAACAAATCTTGGTCGCGAGCACACATCCACCAACGGAAATTAGAACCGATCCTTGAAACAAAAATTGCAGTTTATGTTCTGAAATTTTATATTTTCTTAACGTTGATTAATTAACGGATCCGCCGTATAACTAATCCTAACCAA
>Ga0325404_1000096_pt1 | contig 79566 bp, 30 predicted proteins | sample PopdelMetagenome_18_FD_205664 | JGI IMG/M metagenome (GOLD analysis project Ga0325404, IMG submission 205664) | Populus deltoides microbial communities from Bellville, Georgia, United States - Xylem-Control-R1 | ecosystem: Host-associated > Plants > Phyllosphere > Stem > Wood/Secondary xylem...
TTCTCTTTTCCTTTAAACTTAGAAACTGAAATATAAATAAAATAATATTTTAAACTAAAATATTTCATTGTAAAACTAAATTGTTTAAAAAAGAAATTGAAAAGGATATCAAAACAAAATTCTCCCAAAACACTGACACCACAATGCTTTAAAAAAAGAAAAGAAAAGGGTTGTCGTGTTTTCCTTTGTTCAATTTTCATCTCCTCATTTCTAATATTTTACAAACAATAAAATTATTTTTTTTAAAAAAAGTTAAGCACCAATCTAATATAGTAATTTGTTTTTTGAGATTGTGATAATAATATAAAAAATAAATTAAAATATATTATTTATTTAAAATATTAATTAATATAATATTAAATGATAAAATTAAAAAAAAATAATCGAAAAAAAATAAAAATAAAATAAAAACATTTCAAATCCAGTCTCACGGTGGGGAGGAATGATGTTTTGATTATCCCTTTTAGTTGTTTAATTTTAATTTAATTAATAATTAATATCTCCATTTATCCATTCACAAATAGTATAAAATAAAAGATTTCATCCATTTTGAAAATGAATTATATCTGCCTTCCATCCTCAGCACTAAACAAGCTAAATTTGTCCTAAAAATTGATTATGATTTATCAGACAAGTTGGTTTTCATTTTCAAAATTCGTCAAATCAAATTAAATTTCGCTCAACCGTAAGCCTGTGTAGAAGGGAAAGTGAAAATAAATTTATTATGATTCCGTATTATAAGTGTCCATTTAAGTAAATTGGCTCAATTTCATACATTAAATACAAATACTTAAATGGTTGGAGAGGCTATGCAATCTGGTTCTTGAGAATTGAATGGTAGTTTTGGCAGCAATCAAACTACAAGAGGGGTTTTAATTGGATGGTTTTTATGGCCATTCTTTGATATTTGAGCGGTGGCGATAGGATGTTGATCATCGGTGATGGTTGAGGAACAGGCTGTAATGGTGGAATTTGGCTTTTCACGTTTCCTTTAATGTATTTTTTTTCATGTGTTGTTAGCGATCTTTGTCTGGTCCAGCTCCCCTCGATAAGGTAAATGGTTAATAAGTATATTTAAAGTTAAATTAAAAATGAAATTCATTTATTTTTTAGATTAAAATTTTATGAAAATTTAACCTTCAATATAAATTTTTTAACATAGAATATATATTAACATGATTTAAACAAATGATGAGTGAATAAAAATTTAATCTTAAATAATTCTTAGTTGATATATATTTTGGTGAAACTCAAAAACTTTCTAAAAAAATTCTATATCACATATAAAAAAAAATAAATTTTCTTGGTGTTTATAAAATAGAAAGTTGAAAAGTTAAATTGATCTCAAATAACACCTTAGCTTTTATAAGGAAGATGTCATAAGCAAAGTGAGCTTTGAGTTTAAACCCATGTGCACTTGCTGGCCAGCTCAGCTCAGGTTTGAGTTTTAAATTTATTGTAAAATAATATTTTGAACCACAAAAGATTATTTTTTACTAACTGAAATTTAAACTCGGACATGGTCCATGAATAATTATTTCTTGTAGCTCATTGTTTCGTTCGGTCCAGCCCATGAATGTTAACAATCTTTTCTATAAGCATTTTCTGCAAATTTAAACAGTTTTTTAGCTAAAAAATCTAAATTTATGGTTGCTATGTTCATATTTAAATTTATTTTAGCTAATCAAAGATTGATAATGAAAGGAATTAGTTCTAATTATTACCAGAATTAAATTCTTTAACCTTTTAGCTTCTGAAATTCAATATAAAAAAAGGATGTGAAGAAAGAATTTAACACAATTTTTTTTTCAGATTTGTACACACTCTTCCACACCTCATTTTTAGTGTTTTCCTTCTCTTTTTATGCTTTGATTTTCCTTTCAAATATAGAGTTTAGGTTCATCTTGTTGAGAAATATTTGAGTAACATATTCCTTGGTTTAAATACCTTGTTTAAAAGTATATATAAATTAAGGTGGTGTTATTGGAATCTTGAGAGACTTATTGCAAATATCATTTGCACCAAAAGAATAGTAATAAAGTCTTAAGGACAAATGGTTCATCAATGACAGCAACAAAGCGTTATTAAATTTAAAGTGCTTCAATAAATAAGCACTCTTCTTTTATTTTGTTTAATTTTTTTTTAATATGCATGTTAGTATTTTTTTTTTTTTCAATCTCTCATGCTTCTTTGAACGTATGCTTACTAAAACTTTTTAGTCTTTGATAACATGACTTTCATGATATATAAGTTTATTGTATGCTTATAGTTTCATCGCGAGTGAACTTTAGGCTTCTCTTAGAACACTCTTATGTTTAACATGCTGTTTCTTGATTAAACTAAATAATATTGCTTAACTTTTTAAATTAAAATCTTAAGACTCCATCTTTAACATTTTTTTTGTTTAGTTTGTTTTTGTGCCTTTGCTATCATACAAGATTTTTTTTTCATTCTTGTTATTTGTTTTAACTAGTCTTGAAAAAACTTATCATATGCTTTAATACTTGTTAAAGTTCTTTTAGAACAAATATTTTAAAAATATTATATGTTTAAAATACTTTTAACAATTTTAATTTTTAATTGTTTTAGTTTATTTTTTATCAAGTTGGCTATATTCAAGCAATTTAATTGAATCTCTTTGATTTGTTGCATGATTTATATTATGAACTAGGCTTTTATAAAACTTGTTCATATCTTTGTTTAGTTTATACAAGCTCTTGTAATCTTGTTTGTATGATCATGCAATTTGTCTATCTTGCTTTAACATATTGTTTGATATAATGCATGTTTAATTTGATATCTTTTTTAACTAAAAATAAATAAATAAATGTTTAATTTTTATCTTGCATAGTTTTTTATTAAGTTACTTTATTACAAGTTTTATTTTATATTACTTGCTTATTGTGGAGATGAAATATTTATTTATAAATATTATTGGCTATTGTTTTACATAATTTTTCTCATGACTTTAAATATAGAATTGGTTATTTCAATGAATATTGCTTCGGCAAGCACTATTTTGGTAATAAGGATTCTACCATCATATTTTGGTAATAAGGATAAGAAAACTAAAATGTTCAATGGATTGAATTTTAAGAAGTGACAACATAAATTATTATTTTATAATATGACCACTTTGAATTTGGCTAAGTTCTTGTTGAAAAAAGTGTTAAAGTTATCAAATAATAAATTTGATTTCATTATTGTGGTAGCTTTAGATGTATGGAATCGTGAATTAATTAAAAATATTGAAGATTTAAGTAAATAAAATAGTACGTAAATTCATATTTTTGGCATAAAATTATATACCATCCAGTTTTATAATATCAAGCATACCTCTCGATCTGATCAGTGAATTAAGCTAAAATATTACAAGAAGTGTCCTAACTTGTCTTTCTATCTTGAGTTAAAATTTTAGGTTAATCGGAGTTCAAGAAAACTTTACGAAAGTGTTAATGGTCAGATAAAAATACAGAAAAGAACATTGAGGCAATTAATAATGACATTATCATAAATAAGTCAAAAACCCCTTCCATGGTTACTGTTGCAATCGCCAACCATTGAAAAGGAAATGGAGCTTAAATTTTTTCATTTTTATTCCAAGTTAAGGGTTTTGAGAGTGATTTTAGCCGGGAGAGACCATCAAAGAAAGCAATTTTAAAGAGAAAAACGTGTTTGAAAAGTAAAGGAATTGAGATAGAGTTTTGAAATGCAATAAGGAAGAAAAGTTAGCGGAAACTCAATAGGAAGGCATTCAAAGTTCAAATAATCAACAGGTAAAGTGTTTTATATCCATCTATCCAAGCTTGAGTAAAATGTAGATGATTTTGATCAAAATCTCAAATCATTAAGTTAGGTTTCATTTTTTAAAATTGAGGGAACTACAAAATTGAGGTTGAAACAGTAAATTTATGAGAAATAGGTTGTAATAAGTGTGAACTCTCAGAGAATTGAAGAATGAATCACAGTGGCAAATGATTCCTAAGGCTGACCAACTTCTGTAGTATTAGGGAATTTGTATAATTGGTCCAAATGCCTATTAATTGTATATGATTAATGTGTATTATTATAGAGATGATGCTTGGAAATGAATGGATTTATTTAATTTATTTTTATTTAAGATTTTAGAATACTTTGTGTTAGGAGTTCTTGAAATAATTGAAAGCAAGTGTATAATTATTTATGATATTGTTGGAGAATGCGTACAAGAAGATTGTTATAAGTTAAAATCATGGAAAGATTGAAGGAAAATCATGGAAGAAAAAGGGGCCCATACCCATATATATGGTTTTGGGGAAATATATATATATATATATATATATATATATATATAATTTGTGATTTAATCTTGTATGTATTAATAAGATGTTGATGGTTGGAAAAAGAATAAGTTGACTATATGCATTAAATTTGAATTTTAGTACGTATATTTATTAGGAATTATATATGAAAGATTGACATATTGGAAATTAATATTGGAATTTATAAATGGGCATAAAACTTATGTTATGTAAAACAAATGATGAAGGAAATACCTTGGAAATCTCATTGAAGTTAAGGTTTGATTTGAACCAAATATGAATATAAAAGAGCATAGATTGTTAATTACATAAATTTAAAATTATGTGTGAGAATGTATTTTGAATATTAGTGGCCTTGGGTACGTGCATGGAATTAAGGAAATTAAAAAATTAGTATTGAAACACTATAAGATTTCATAGTTTTACCGACAGACATATTCCGTCGTGTGTGATTAGCAGTTCATCGGTGATTTATTTACCGACGTCATCACTGACGGATTATGTCCGTCGGCTGTCCTTTCATCGCTGATTCCCCATTCCATCGCTATATCGGTCGGAAAAACAAAAAAATCATTTGCCGATGGTTGCACAAATGGAGTTTGGGCATAAAAAAAAGATTTCCACTTGAAATATACTGACAGATTTTTATTCTATCGGTGATATCGTGATTTACCGACTGATACTTACCGTCGATAAATCTATCGGTGAGTGTATGAAATACCGATCGAATATATCCGTCTGTAAATTTGTTGATAAGTGTGGCAGCTACTGTCAAATGCCGACGGATTAAGTCCGTCGGTAAGGCTGTTGGTGAGTGTTTAAAATATCGACCGAATATATCCGTCTGTAAATGCGTCGGTGAATGCTACTGTCAGATGCCGACGGATTAATTCCGTCAGTAAAACCCTTGGTAATAGTTTTTTCTAAATTTATTTTTTAAAAATTATTTAGAATATATAATATAATATAAAACTATATAAATTAATGGTAATAAAAACCAATTATGCAAATAAAATTTATATTAAACATAAACAAAAAAATCAAAGTTAAATAGTATTCATTACAAAATACAAACTGAATATGTTTCAAAAAAAATATTAAATGAAGTTTTAAAGGTAAATAATGTTTATTACAAATTAATATAAAGGTGGAGCTGGAGGAGGAGGAGGAGATCCTAGAGGAGGAGGCTGGTGGTTATACGGCCAAAAAGGATTAGGCGCACATGTTCCACTATGTGTTGCCATGTTCATGACCATTTCGCGAAGCTGTTTATAAGTCGCTTTTTGTTGTTCATACTCCGCTTTTTGTTATGCTTGAGACACTTTGATTTGCTCAGACTCCGCTCTTTATTGTGCATGAGACGCTTTCAGTTGTGCGTACTCTGCTGATAGGTGGTTGTATTTGTCGGTGAGCTGAGCCGTGTGTTGCTGTAAGGCCACGAACTCCTTAGATTGGGAGCTCGATATTGATTGGGAGCTCCCAACGGTTGAAACACTACGGGTCAACTGCAAGTTGTCGGCCGTAGTGTTGGAGAGCCTGTAAACCCGATTTTTATTAGGTCCACCTGACGATCCAACCTCCATTCATAAATCCGAATCGAATTTCAGATGGGTCAAAATATCATCCTCGTATCTCTCCCTCAACCAATTATTATAGGTCTCTTGAAAATAAAAAAAGTAATCATCATATTCAATTCAATAAACATAATAACTTCCAAAATAAAATGGTTGAACAAACATACCATGAAATGTTGAGCACGGTTATCAACGAACTGTTGCGCCCCCTTTTGGCCGTCTTGACTCCGCACGTGCGTCTCCACAAACAGCTCCATCGGGCTCGGCTCACGTCCAAGAGACGCAGCCTATAATGAAAAAAGATATATTAAGAACAACTTAATTTAACGATATATTTCATTTAAATTAATCTTACCATCCGTTTCGCATGTGCAGCAAACGGAATGGAGCCACCAGTGTCCGTTGTCATTAAGCCATGAATTGGCCGATTCTGGTTACCAGCACCGGACTGTGAGCGTCGTGTGAACTGTGACTAGCAGTTGTGCGTTTTTCTCTAACACGAAGCTTGCTCTTGGTTTTGCGACTCGTGACTCATCATAAACCAACTCCAAATTTTTAAGGTTACAGTATAAAGCTATATCCAATCTAGCCTTGATGTTGTCCTTTGTCTTCCACTTCACATTCATAACGGTGTTGAAAATGTTCTCAAACATGTTCTTTTCGATGTGCATGACGTCAAGGTTATGACGGAGCAGATTGGTCTTTCAATAAGGAAGCTCCCAAAAAATACTTCGCTTTAAACAATTATGGGTCAAACCAAAACCAGGAAACTTTTGCTTACCTGATTGAAGGCCAAACACAATGTCACTGTACTCTGAGACAACATCATGCAATTCTTCACCAGAAAGACGCAGGGATGCAATATCTTTTTCAACTTTACCAACAAAGAAATCTTTTCTGTTCTTTCTATACTTGTGATTAAGTGGCAAGAAGTGACGGTGACAGTAAAAAAAAAAGCTTTACCTCCGTTTGCTAGCGTGAATGCCTTGTTGTTTTCCATGCAGTATGGACATGCGAGTTTCTCATGCGTGCTCCAACCAGAAAGCATTCCATAAGCTGGAAAATCATTGATAGTCCACATCAAAGCCACCCTCATAAGGAAATTTTGTTTCCTCGATATATCATAAGTCAGAGCTCCGGAGGACCACAATTACGTTAACTTATCAATCAACGGTCGAAGAAAAACATCTATATTCCGCCCTGAGCTGCTTAGACCGGGTATGACAGTAGATAAAAACATGAACTCCAACCTCATACACATTCTCGGTGGCAAGTTATAAACTTTGGGTATGACCGGCCAACCAGAATAAGGAGCAGCAAATGACCCAAATGGGTTGAATCCGGCTGTACACAACCCAAGACGCACATTCCTTAATTCAGCTGAAAAGTGAGGATGCACACTGTTAAAGAGTTTCCACGCTTTGCCGTCAGAAGGATTAACCATCACTCCATCAACCGCATGGTGTGCTTGGTGCCATGTCATATGCTCAGCAGTCCTTGATGACATGAATAACCTCTGTAGTCTAGGTGTGATCAGGAAGTATCTAAGTTTTTTATATGCCACTAGAGTCTTTCCCCTGCCAGTTCTAGGTTTGTAACGGGAATGCCTGCATGTCATGCACTCAGTCATCTCAGCATTTTCAAGGTAGTATAACATGCAGAAGTTAGGGCATATGTCAATTTTCTAGTATCCTAAACTGAGGGGTTTCATCATGGACTTCGCAGCATAGAAGTTCTCTTTCAGCCTGTTCCCTTCAGGTAAATTGCTTCTTGCCCATTCAATAATCTTGTCATACATGGCCTCACTCAACCCGTGATCTGACTTGATGGTGAACACCTGTGCTATGGCCGATAATTTACTGTGGTTCGTGCAGCCATACCATAATGGTTCGTCAGAATCTTTCAACAAATCAAAAAACCTAGTTGCATCTGCATTAGGTTCTTCTTCTACGATTGAACATTGACTGACATTACCTTGATTCATTCTCATTGCATCCATAACCATATTTGTGTAAGGATTAGTGTTGTCATTTGCCATTTCATGCACGTTCCGCTTCATGCACGTTGCTAGCACTAGAAGTAGACCCAACCACCGTTTCTTCCATTCTCCTTTTACTAACAAATACTTCTTAATGTGCATGCCAACACTGGTAATTCTCCATAAACCCTTTGTGTAGAAGATGTATCATTACAATATCTGGATGCAGATACTTTTTATTTTGACACTTCCTGCATGGATGCCTAATACCGTCTCTAGTAAAATTTTTGGGAATAGATGTTGTGAAATTAATAAAACCCTGAACCCCGTTACAATAATCCATCCTCCGCAATCCTTGGGGTGAATCTCAATACATCCATGAACGATCATCCATGACTTATATTGAACCTCTATAAAATTATGATGACATCATGTATTAATTAACTAAGTTAGGTAAATAAACTTGCAAAAATATTACTTTACCTCGAGATTATCCAACAAACTAATCACAACTTCTCATAAATATTAAATATTCATTATCCTTTATCAACGCCCATACAAATTAAAATATATAAATTTACGGAAATTACCACTCCGAAATACCATTGATAAAACTTTAAACAGACCCATTAAACAAGCTATTAATTATTTCAAAACAACACATGTACTTCGGTAGTTCTATAAAGTTTTAACAATTTACAAACAAATATAATCTTACAAAATCTAAAACAAACCATAACAGGTATAGAATTATACATTCATATACTACAAGTTTGTTTGAGAAATAACAATAAAACATGTACATCTACTAATAAAATACATATACTAAAAAAAAATTTGACATTTAATTAAATGTTAAAATTTAAAAAGATACAATTACTTACAAAAATTGATAAAATTCATCGGTAAATCAGAACACGGATGTTGTGACCACAAAACTTCAAGAAATATAATTTGTTGTGCTGATATGAGGGAGATTTTTGTTTGGGGAGGAGGGGGGCTGGTTGTTTACAGATGGGGAGAGTTGAGATTAGGAAGAAGAAGGAGAAATAGGGGAGGAGAGGGTCGGTAGAGCTGACATATATTAACTTTTCCCGACGGTGTCACCGACAAATTTTCCGTCGGTGATTCTGATGGAAAAGTTAACACGTCACCGTATGGATCTGCCATTTCAAATCCCTCGGTGATTCCGTCGGTAATTTAAACGGCGAACCGACCACGTCACTGTACGGGCTGTCGTTTTGAATCTGTCGGTGATTCCGTCGGAAAAAAATAACCCGCCAAAACCTCCACGTCAGAGACCCACCTTTTTTTTTAATTTGAAAACTTTTCCGTCTGTAATTTAATCGGTAACTACCGACGAAAACTTTTCGTCGGTAGTTACCGACTGAATTACGAACGGAAAAGTGTCCGTCGGTAATTTTGACCTCAAATTACCGACAGACATATTTTGTCGGTAAATCAATTGCTATTTAGCGAATTTTTGGTAGTGAAATATGTTGAAGTAAAAGTGGTAAAATTCATTAATTAAGAAATTCTATAATTAATTTTATATCGATACAATGAAATGTAAATGAAATAAATAAATACATAGTTAATCTCATAGGTATATGTTATGGAGATGTGGGTTCGATTAAGTAATAAAAGGGAATATTGGAAGAAAATTGTTAGCGTTGGATAAAATAAGTCAAATGGTTCCTTGATATGTGAGAAATATTTGGAAATTAATAAGAGTTACTATATAATTTAATTAGTAAGACATATTCTAATGTTAATGAAACTGATAAAAGAATAATAATGTATAGTACAAATAAAATGACATTGTTAGAATCTTAAAATTTTTATAACAAATATCTTTTACATCAAGAAATGAATAATAAAGTTTTAAGATAAATAATTCATCATTGATAATAACAAATCTTCATCAATTTTAAAATGTTTCAACAAGTAAGTATTTTTATTTTATTTTATTTTGTTTTGTTTAATCCTTTTTCTTTAGTATGCAAATTACATAAAATTTATGTATATTAGGTCAATACATAATTATTTATAAAAATTTTGTTAATATTAACAAAAAAAAGTTCTAATCTTCTTAAAAACTATTACAAATTGAATAATATTTTAAATATTATTTTAATAAATTTATTTAAAAAAAATCTTATTCTAAATTATTTAAAATATAAAGTAAAGAAGGAAAAAAATATTAAGGACTACTTAACAAAAAGGCCAAGCAAGCTTGGGCATTAAAAGATGGGCTTACGAGCTTGGTCAAAGAGAAAAAGATACTACACTTAATGCGTTTGATTTTATTTTTAAATGAATGGACGACATGTCATTTACTTTATTTTTTTAATTAAATGGACAATGTGTTATCCATTTGGGTAGACAATGCATTACTTTTTTTTTTTTTTAATTTTCAGTCACCTCTAGTACTAGTAAGTCAAGGTTAAAAGCCCAAATTTAAATTTATTTTAAGCTAAGATCACCTAAAAAATGTACTAGAAATCTCTATAAGGTCATTTTCAAATTTAAAACACCATTTAATGAAGTTATAAATTGTAAATCAAACTCAATCAAAACAAAATTCATGGGTTTTATCAACTTTTTTTTGGCATTTTTGAAAAATAAAACTATTTTCATTGAACTTCTCTTTGTAAAATGAATTAATTGACACCAAGAATAGACTTTTAGGTGGCGAAACTGCGGTCGATTGAACACTTTCTGTCTCATCTCTCTTTTTTAATGAATTTCTCTCTCCTCTCTAATGCAAGAGCTTTTTAAGAAAATAAATATTTTTTAATTATTTTTATTTCTTATTTTTTTAGTTTAAAATTTTTATTCTTTATATTTTTATTTTCCTATTAATTATTATTAGGCTTATCTAATTCTCCTATTTGAAGGGAATATTTTTTCATATTCAATATTAATAAGATATTTTAGTTTTTTTCTATATAAATAGTTATAATAGCTTTTTGTTAAACGAGACTTGGATGAATAAAAATTAAATATTTTGGGTGTCTCCTTCTTATTATGATATTTTTATTGTGTATTGTGAAATCATTATGGTTAAGAGGTAGTAAAATATGTGCATTAAAGCTTAATGATTTTTGATAATTGGTTTAAATGTGTTATTATTGGAAATCTTAATAAGATGATCGCAAATGTGTTAGATTAATGAGAAGCAAGATTTACAAGAAGTGCCTTCGTCTTTTTATTAGACGATCATGGGCAAGAGTGCTGGAATGATATATCATGAGATCAGCCTGTTCCTCAACTTACTGCTCCTTCTAGCTAGAATACTTCCAAATCGGCAGAAGGCAAAAGATGCCCTGCTCTGCTTTGCTCTCACATTCGTTGACCATCTTTCACGCAATCCTGTCTTAAAATTTAAAATAAATTGGTTTCATTGAATTGTCCAAACCGTCAAGTTGGGTTTCAAAAAAGCAGACTCTTATGGTCTTCTTTCTTCTTGTGACGGGTAGCTCTGCCTACGCACCTCTTGTGATTATTAGGGCGTGGAACCAGCAACACACGTTGCTCACCAAACTCCATTCGCTAAGTGTCACCCTCTCAAAAATATCGAGATTTGCTCTCTCTAATATACTAACAACCACCTGCCAACCATCTACTATAGCCATGCTCCTTGAATGCTAGTCACCCTTTTTCATATATATATATATATATATACATACCTACGTACCAGACGTCCAACTCCCTCTGCCCCAAGAGTTCAGACAATCAAAGAGAATCACCATTTCCAAACTCGGCTCCCTACAGCACAAAACACAGAACAACTCTCCAAAATTAATCAAAAAGGGTCACCTTTCTCTCTTCCATCTCAAATGGCACCAGCTTCTTTCAATCCTGCTTCAAACACAGTTTGTGTAATGGATGCTTCAGGCAACCTTGGCTTGAGCTTGGTTCAAAGGCTCCTCCAAAGAGGCTACATGGTTCATGCTGCAGTTCAAAACCATAATTGTAATGCTTACTTTCTTCTCGTTTTATTTTTTTTCTTACCTTTTAATTACTTGCCCCTGCGTCTTTGTTTCCTTCCTTCCTTCCTTTAATTTTTCCTTTTCCTTCTTGCATGCATGGACTAAATTCATAATTGTTTTGGATATTTTCAATAAGGTGAGTTGCAACTCAACGGTCTATCTTGTGAAAACAAGAAGCTGAAGATTTTCTATGCAGACCCTTTTGACTATAAGAGCATAGTCGATGCGTTAAGAAGTTGTTCTGGTTTGTTTTACACCTTTGAGCCTCCAGAAGACCAGCCCACTTATGATGTGAGTTCTTTTTTTTACTTTTCATGTGTTGAAGTAAATTTAATTGCACTTTAGCTTATACGCCATCTCCAGCCGCCAAGAAATATTGCACCTTAACTGGCATATATAGATGAACATGGCAGCTCGAACTAATAATAAGCTAGAAAAATCAGCACAAGGCACTGCACGCTGCCCTGTGAAAAAAAGTACCGTGAGCTACACTCAATCTTAACTTTTGGCATAGAATTCACATTTTTTTCAAGATATTATTGTTTTCGTATTACAAAAATATACTTTACTTCGAGAATTAATGGCCAACAACTATAATATTAAGCTATTTTTTAACTAGTTAGGTAATATTCTATCAAATTAACTAAAAATAATTTGCAAATAAATAAACCATACAAAAAAATTTAATCCAAACAATTAACAACCCATGGTCATATGAATTTCATAAACGCTAAATTAATGATTACTCTCTAGTAACTAAAAAAATAATTAAAATGAAATAAATTTCCATATTAATTTGTACAGTTTTTGTACCTTTTAAATTTATAATTATTGATTAATGTATCTGAAAGTCTGAAGATGAGAGATAAAACTTAATTTGTCTTGGTTTATCTCATATACGAAAATAACTTTAATATTTTAGGAGTATTTCTCACTGTATTTTTTTATATGAAAGTTGATATATATGTTTTATATGAATTAGAGAAATAAAAAATAATATATAAAAATAGAAATAATAAGTGATTATAAATCGTTATACACACAGCATCGCTATAGAATACAAAATGATCGATGGATATTATTAGAATACTAAAGATATTATCCATATGGATTGTCCTATAGTACTCTCTTAAAAGAGAATTATTCGATCTATCCCGGGTTATATATATTTATCTTTTTTTACAAAAAAAAAAATACCATTCATAAATAATTTTCACAATCATAAAATCTTATGTTTGTGTAGAAAGGAATACAATTTTGAATATTTCCAATAATTTCTCTTTTCCCACATAGCACAAGAAAAGTTGCTACAAGTAATTTGACGACGAGCTAGAGAGAATTGTTTGCAAGTTGCGAAGTACTCTTCTACAGTCGCAAATTAAGCTCCAAAATCATGGACTTTGAATGAAAACTGATGCTACACGCCTACAGTACCCTTCGTTTACGCAGAGTAATTAATAAAGCAGCTGCATAATTGCATGTAAATTTTCAACTTTAATCTCCTATCACACACTAGCTAGCTCATAAAATAGACGTCTAGATATTTATAATTGGAAGTTGAATAATAATCAGGCCAACGTTTTGTGATCTATTTACCTCTAGTAGTTTTGTCACAGGTAAGCTTGAAAAAAATCGTATACAGCTTTCAGTACTAGTGTAGCAATAAAGTTGTTAACATCGGTCCCGGCCTCCCCAGCTTCTTCGAGAGTGACCAGCGACCTACTTTTATATGTCCACACACATAGCATACTAAAAGCAAGAAATTTAAACAATCTAGTGGGTTTGGTGCGGTGATAAAAGTTTAGAGTTAATAGGTTTGTTTTTTTTATAGTTGTTAATATAATGGTCATTGAAAATTTACATGATCGTTAATTTTAGGACTTGTAAAATTAGTTGAGATACACGCAAGCTGATTCGGACACACATCTTAATAAAAAAACAAAAAATCTGTTTTAATATTAATATATATAATTTTCATTATATATTTTCAAAGTTTCCTTCACTGGAGGCATCGAGTCTAACAATCAATTTCAAAAATTAAAAAAAAAAAATTCTTTTCTTTTATTTTAGTTCAATAAAGAGTTGTCATGTGGATTTAATTTCTTGTGAGTAAACATCTGGGCCTCCAATTAATGGCAATTACGCCCATTACGGTGGAGGGTCCCGTCTCATTATTAGCAAAGGAAAAGTCTTTGGTTATTACAATTGAGTAGTGATAATAAGATGCCATATCTGCTCTATGGTTTAAACCTTTGAGACAGACCAGTGTCGACCAATTAAAGTATTCGGATACTTTCTTATCTCTCTTAAAAAAAAAAAGAAAAAAAAAAGAAAGGAAATTCATCGAAGTTGCTTTTCACAGTTTATATATGTCGAACTGTAGAAGCATAAACTTGTGCAAGAAGAAGTTTTCGAGGATGAAAGAAGTGGGGGAGGTGGTTGGTTTTAAAATGTTTTTTTTTTATGTTTGAAATTGTTTTAAAATAATATTTTTATTTATTTTTAAAAATTATTTTTAACATTAATATATTAAAATAATCTAAAAATATATAAAAAAATTAAATAAAAAAATAATTTTTTTTCAAAAACATTGTTAAAACACAAAAACAAATAATTAGTTGGGTTTGAGGGTATTTTAAAATTACGTTATAAACAACATTTCTAAAAAATTTAATTTTTTTAAATTAATTTTTTATGCATTTTAATATATTAATATGAAAAATAATTTTTAAAAATTAAAAAAATATTTTAATATATTTCTAAATAAAAAATATTTTAAAAAATAACACCATTAAATTCTCAAACATCCTTTACAAATAAGGACAGTGTTCTTTTCTAGCTATCAGTGTCTCTCTCTCTCTCTTTTTTTTTCCTTCCAATTTTGGGGTTATAGGGAGAAAAGTAAGCGTTCAAATTTTGTCCCATTTGACAAAGTTGGGCCATTGGATGGGTGCAGGAATCCATGACAGAAGTGGAGGTGAGAGCAGCACACAATGTTCTAGAAGCATGTGCACACACTGAAACAATTGACAAGGTTGTGTTCACATCCTCGGCAACTGCTGTTATTTGGAGAGATGATCGCAAATCCGAGATAGCAGACTTTGATGAGAGACACTGGAGTGATATCAATTTCTGTCGTAAATTTAAGGTACAACCTTTTTTTTTTTCCTGAATGAATATGCTTGATCAATTCCAGTGCTAATTAATTACGTGCAATTTTTTTAATATTATTATTAGGTAATAATACGTATTAAATTCGTTAAGACCTCCTCAATGAATTAACATAATGACTGAATGAATTCTCGGACAGTTATGGCATGCCCTATCAAAAACACTAGCAGAGAAGACAACATGGGCGTTGGCAATGGACAGAGGAGTGAATATGGTATCTGTTAATGCAGGCTTGCTGGTGAGTCCTGATCTTTCCATCAAAAACCCATATTTGACAGGAGCAGCAGAATTGTATGAAGATGGGGTTTTTGTGACTGTTGACCTAAATTTCCTGGTGGATGCCCACATATGCATCTATGAAGATGTGTCATCGTATGGACGCTATCTATGCTTCAATCATGTTGTGAATCGGCACGAGGATGCTATCGAGCTTGCTTCCATGTTAACTCCTGCCGCACCTTCACTCCCTCAGAGGTTAGCTAGTGCCTAACACGTAGATTAATAAATCAAATGACTAATGTTCAACATCGTTGATTATTCAATACAACAATCTTAACCATACTATATAATAATTTAAAGTTTCCTCCTTAATTGCTTCGTTACAGCTGTGACCAGGACGTGAAGATCATTCAACAAAGGATAAGCAATAAGAAATTGAACGAATTGATGGTTGGTTTTGAGAGCGGTCCCCAGCTTGTGGATTGATGGGAACCTGGTATGAAATTGCTGGTCGGTGATGGAGGCACGCTAGCTCATCACACTTGCAAGTGTATTAATTAAAACGTTGTTGTATTGACGTCGATTGGCTTCATGGGTCATGCAAATGTATATATATAGTTCTTAATTTCACATCTTAATAAGCGGGAGAAATTAATATGATTACGTATTAAGAGTGTTTGTTTATGTGGTTTTTTCTGATAAATCACAATAAATATTTATTTGATATCAATAAAATCAAGTTTTGAAATGGTGAGATCCATGTACTTTTTATGTTTACATCACAGGTTGATAAGAAGCATCATCAGCATGCTTTTCTAGACCATGCAGATCCAAAATGCTCCCCAATTCCAGTCCATAGTGATCCCCAATTTTAATCATAAAAACAAACCTGCTCTAAAAATGTTGAAGCCAGCCATAGTGATCGCTTGATCATATATAGCCAGGAGGAGTGGATAATATGGGATTGATTAAAATCAAATGTGATAATTAAGATGTACATCATGCATCGAACTGTTATTGAAAGGCAATGATATTTGATTTCTGCAATCCATCTCACTGTGGAGTTCTTGATGCATCTCACGAGGGAAATTATCCTTTCTCCCCAGCATGTTTGTTGTATTTAAAATAAATTAAATAGAGCAATTAAGGACTAAGGAGGAGAGCACTCGCACATTCACATTAATTATATTTATCCCTCTTCTAAAGCAGTTCTAAACCCAAGAGGTGTCCAGTGCTAGAATTAAACAAATAAATATAAACTCTTAAGAGAATTTTAATTTCCAAAGCTTATATCGTCTAGTTTGTCCCCTTTTTTTTTTATTTACTAATTTTATCCCGAAGTAGTAGCCATCTCTCTATCTCTCATTAATTAATCCATACGTGAGAGAGAAAAAAGTAAAAATATGTTTATTTAAAAAAAATAATAGATGACCAATAAATTTTATGATATTTTTGTTACACTAATAAGTTCACTTACTAAGTTTTTATTCCAAATAACTTTATAATTTATTATATTTTCCTATAAAAAACTTACAATTCAATGGAAAAATTAATATTTATTTCTTATTAAAAGCAAATCAAATTAAAAACTTTATCAAGCTCTGGTTTATCTTTTTTGGTATCATTAGAGTTAGAAATCATCTTCATTGAGTTCTTTTATGAAATAAAAATTCATAGATATAAAAATTATTGTTATTGGTGGCTATAATTTTACCACACAAAAGCTTTCTCTATCTTTTCATATTCTAACAACTTTCTCTCTTTTATCTTAGCTTTTATAGACTAAAATATGAAAAAAAAAAAATTATGATTGACACATAAAATTTAAAAACAAGAAGGACAAATTGGTATGTTAAATGAAATTCAAGAATCATACTAAATTTTTTCATGTCAAATTGAGAAATGCTTTGTTGTTTGCTCAAGTACTTATTCTTTTAATTTTAAGCTTTGATTACATTTCAAAAAATTATTTTTTAATTCAGTTTTAGAAATTCCTAAAACTCTTGAACACGCTATTGAATGTAAACAAAAGCAATTCCATTCATTTAAAATGATATTAATATAACATATAAGCATGAAATTGCATTAAAATAAAGTTTGATGATCAAAATAAAATATAAAAAACAATATTGCTCTTTGAACAATGCCATCCACTTGAATTCACTCTAGCACGTGAATTTCAATTTTTTTGGGTATTATTTTGGTAATAGATAGTACAAGATTGATTAATATGCTACATCGTGGGTTGGGTCATATTTTTACTAACATAAAAAAGAATGTTCAGGAGATACGAATATTTTTAAAGAAATAAGAAATATTGGAGACATGAGTCATTAAATTAACCAAATCCAATAAAAAAAATGTTAATTTAATAACATGGTAAAAAAAAGGCATGAAAATAAATAAAGCAAATTTTTTTTGGCAATAATAACTATAAAAAAGGAGCTAGTAATATCATACTCAGAAGAAAAAAAAATTTGTTGGAGACTCTCAATCATTTCATCGTGGACATCGCCTCACCATCAGAAAATGCTCACCAAGATGGTTCTAATGCCATAATGAAAGGTTGCATGACAATATCAAAAAAGATGCAATGACCTAAAAACCATAAAATATCATGAAATAAATATATCTTTCGTTTATCTAATCAATTAATTTAATTTAACTAAAAAACAAAAAAAATATTTAAAAATGCTAAATCTAACAAATAACGACGGTAAAAAAGACTCAGGATAACCCGTGTCATTTTTAAAATTAGTAAAAAATAATCTTTTAAACTCACAACCCATGAAATCTTAATTCTAGATTCAATCAAGAAGTTCATTTCCCAACTAATTTAATGTTAAATGATGAAATAATAAATCTAAAAATATTTGCCAAAGTAATTCAAATGGTAATCAAAAGAATAAGAATGAAATTTGATGTAAAATTAAAATTAAACTACATTTAGAGGGATGAAATTAAAAAAATAAATTTAATTAAAAAAAGGAAGCAAAACAAAATAAATAGTAATCAAAAGAATACGGATCAAATCTGACAGATGAAAAAATATTAAAAAATCAATTTTATAAATCATCTCAAATAAAAATAAATAAATAAAACATAGTCTAAATTTAAAGGAAAAGAAATTTGAAGGGCTGCTTTGAAAATATAGAGGTTCAGGTGAAAAAAAAAGAAAAAAAAAGAAACAATGATAAAAAAAAAAAGGTTGTTGATGCTAAAATAAAGGTTCGCACACAACATGCGCTATCTTGGAAGGGAAAGGTTGTCAAGACAATTCAAACGCCACTTTAAAAGCCATCATTTGATCATTGCGCGATGTGGTTTAATCCATGCATGTAATGTTGGCATTAATTTTTCTTTCAATAAAATTTATATTTATTCTTTATTTCAGCTTTTATAGCACTACACCAACCCACAATAGCTAGAAAACCAACAAAAAAAATTCTTTTATAATCTCTAATCAATCTCTCAGGTTTAATCTTCTAAACTCGCAATCCATGAGATTCTAAACTTGGGTTTAACCAAGAAACTCATTTCTTAACTAATTTAATGTAAAATGATGAAATAGAAAAATATTTAAATCTAAAAAAAATTCCAAAGTAATTCAAATAACAATCAAAAGAATAAAGATCAAATTTAATGTAAAATTAAAATTAAACTAAATGTCAAAGGGTGAAATTAAAAAGTAAATTTAATTAAGAAAAGAAAGCAAAACAAAACAAATAATAAAAAAAACAAGAATTAAATCTGATAGATAATTTTTTTAAAAAAATCAATTTTATAAGTCATCTTAAATTAAAATAATAATAATAACATGGTTTTAATTTGAAGGATTGCTTTGAAAACATGGAGGTTGAAAATAAAGGAGAAGGGAAAAAAGAATAATAAAAAGGTTGTTGATGTTAAAATAAAGGTTTGCACGCAACATGCACAGTCTTGGAAGAACAAGGCTATCAAGATGATTTAAACACTGCTTTGAAAGCCACTATTTGATTATCGTGTCACCTTGCATGTGCCAGGTCGAACGGTGTGGCTTCAATCCATGCGTGCGATGCTAGCATCAATTTGTTTTTAATAATATTTGTATTTATTCTTTGTTTCAGCTTTTATAGCACCACACCAACCCATACTAGTTGGAAAACCAATAAAAAAAATTCTCTTATAATCTCTAATCAATCTCCCAAGTTTAATCTTCTAAACTCGCAATCCTTGAAATTCTAAACTTTGGTTCAATCAAGAAACTTATTTTTCAACTAATTTAATATTAAATAATGAAATAGAAAAATATTATAAATCATCTCAAATAAAATAAATAATAATAATAATAATAAAAACATGATCTAAATTTGAAAAAAGAAACCATTTAAAAAGCTATTTTGAAAATAAAAAAGATTATGGTAAGAAAATCAAGGAGAAGAGTGGAAAGAATGATAAAAAAAAATTATTAATGATAAAATAAAGTTTGTAAATAACACATATCACCTTGGAAGAGAAAAGCTACCAAGACATCCAAACATCGCCTTGAACCACCATTTGATCACCGCATAACCTCTCATGTGTTGCTTGAGAATGAAGTGGCTCAAGCGCTAACGCGTGCAATGATATTATCATTTTATTTTAATAATATTTATATGTATTTTTTATTTTATTTTTTTATAGCACTCCACCAACCCACAGCTGGAAAACCGATAAAAAATTTCCTTTGCAATCTCTGGTCAATCTCCCAGCTTGAACCCATTCTCTACTTCTGAATGACACTCTTCTCTCCGTTGACCCAAATCTACCACTCCATTGTAAAGCCACGTCACTGATACATGGCTTTTTTGGATTTGGGTTAGCCTAAGAAACAGTCCCCAATTATATAAATATAGTTTTAATTTTATTTCTAAATAATATTTGTACCAAGTTTATCCTAACATTTGAAGGATTCTGAATTAAGCCTTTTCATCCATGTTTTCTGGTTAAGAAAACATTCAACAGAACCCAATTGAAAAGCCCAAATGGCTTGGGGATACAATTAATATAAATATTTTTGGAAACAAAATTGATTATATCCCAATAATTTGGGGGTATATTTGAGGTTTTTCCTTTGGGTTTTAACAAGGGTGGGAAAAGGAAAAAAAGAGTAATGTTAGTATAAATGATTTTTAATTTTAATCAATCAAGTATGTGAATTTTAATTTTTATTACGATAAAAAGTGAGAAGCTGGTGTACTCAATAAAATTCTTTATCTGATATCATATCCAAACATTCTTGAGATCTTCTCAATGAAGATTGGAGCAGATCATTTATAAACGAAATGACACAAAAACAAAAGGAAGGAAGGAAGGAAGGAAGGAAGAAATTTGGACATGGAGTACATTTCAGATTTCTCTTCTCGATAACTTCATTGATTTCTTTTTTTATTATTATTGGAACAGAGTTTTTGTGTATTTTTGGAAAATCGAAATCTAATCTATCTATTTCCTGTCGCTCTCCTACAACCAAAATCCATCTCTATATTTCGAAGCTTTATCATCACCCTTCAAAAAGTCTACATGCTTTGTTTCCACTTTAGACACTCAAATTTTCTATTTTCACTCCCATTTTTCTCTTAATAGTTTCTAAATTCTCCTCCATATCCCAAGCCCCCGGATCCAAAACCCATTTATCCATGAATTTTCAGGTTTTACCTGCTGCTGCTGTACTTGTATTTCAATATTTATCTCATTTTCACTGCAAGTTTTATTGAAAACCCTTTTGAATCTAGTCTTAGAAGTGTTAACTAAAAACCCATTTCAAGAATTTAGGTAATTGAATGTCAAGTTTCCTCCTTTGATCAGGTAATTGAAAACCCTTTAATTTCAGTTCTTTCTGCATCGGATGTTGTTTTAGGTCAAGCTCTGTGTTACTCGGTCCTTGGTGTGTTAATTAAAATATCCGTTTCTCAAATTTTGCCAATTTCACATCCTTGCTTCATTTCTATCAATTTTAGTTCATGGGTTTCGTGTTTTATGTACTGTTTTTTTCATCTTCATCACCAGTTAGGGTTTCATCTTCAAAGTTTTCAACTTTAATATCATTTGTTTAGTTGGTTTTAAGTTATAAAATGGATTACAATAGGGATTTTTCTGGTGTAAATGTAATTCCAATTACTGGTCCAGATAGCTGGATTTCAAATTCCTCTGATTCCAATTCTGTTTGGGCCACAGAAGATGATTACCGTTTTTGGAATAATTCTGATGGCCTTAATGACAACACTCCTTCCAATTCCAATTACCAATCCTCAGAAACACTTTCTGGTAGCGAACCACCAAATAAGAAATCGAAAAACAATTCCCAGGAATTGAATTCAAAGAAATCGATTGGGAAAATGTTTTTCAAGACCAAACTTTGCTGCAAGTTCCGGGCAGGCACATGCCCTTACATCACAAACTGCAACTTTGCACACAGCATGGAGGAGCTTCGGCGTCCACCTCCAAACTGGCAGGAGATAGTGGCTGCGCATGAAGAAGAGAGAGGGAACACAGTGGATGCCAGAGAGGAATTTCAAATCCCATCAATAGTGGGATTTGGAGCGGAGACACAGCGGTCTTATAAAGGGAGGCATTGTAAGAAGTTTTATACAGAGGAAGGGTGTCCGTATGGAGATAATTGCACGTTTTTGCACGATGAGCAGTCAAAGAATCGGGAGAGTGTGGCAATAAGTTTGGGGCCTGGAGGGTATGGAGGGGGGGGTGGTGGTGGAGGAGGAGGAGGAGGAGGTGGAGGTGGAGGTGGAGGTGGTGGTGGAGGTGGAGGAGGAGGGGGGGGTGGAGGAGGAGGAGCAGGAGGAGGAGGAGGAAATGCAGGTAGCAATGCAGTTAATGTGAAGCCATCAAATTGGAAGACAAGAATTTGCAACAAGTGGGAACTTACTGGATATTGCCCATTTGGGAATAAGTGTCACTTTGCTCATGGAGTAGGAGGTATGCCTCATGAATTGTGAATTTTGTATTTCAGTTTTCGGTAAGGACTAGGATTTATGAGCAGGAGAAATTTTCTATTGATTATTTGGTACTGAATTAATGTAAAAGGTCGTGACTTCTATAATTTTTAAAGAGTTGTTTGGTTGCATATGTTATTTAAGGGTGCCCCAGTATTAGAAAGTGGAACATATTTGATTGATTTCGATGCCAGACAAATAGAAGAATTATGTTTTTCTTTTTTTCTTTTTTTGGTATGTCGTGTGTAATGGCTGTGCATATCTTTTATGGAAGTATTAGCTGGCATGTACTACCTGTTGAAGGACGTATATTTCTTAGTTTAATGGTTTAAGATGTTCACACATCTCAATTTCTGAATACAATAGATATTTGTTTATGTTCCTGACCTGAAAACGCTTCGGTTTGGGGGCATTTTGATTCTTGTACTGCTAAGTAACTAGCTGCAATGCCTTCATAACAGAAGGTGAATGACAATTTTCCAGCTAACCTGGGACTTCATTTGAGTTTTGTTACATTAGTTGGTGCCATAAACTGCTGACATTTTATGAATGCTTAACATGAGCTATCTTGCTGTTGTTTACACCACATGACTATCTAAAGATCGCTTTGTTTTATTTCCCCTCTTATTTCCCAATTAAATTAAAGGAAAATTTAAATGTCTTTCCATAGTATTAGATAATTTGCAGTGAGATTTCATTTCCTTTACTTCTGGTCTGATATGCTGTTGCTTGATGCGTGTTTCTTTAACAATTTATAAGTTTGTTGTTTAATGCAAACTGTTGAAAGGTTCCACATATCAAATGAGAATTGAAATGCCATTCTTATCTTATTCAAAAGTATAAATGCCTAACATGTGGCATGTTTTCTGTCATTAGATTTCCTTGGTCATGTTTATGAACATCTGATAATTGCTGGTTTTATCCTTTTTCCCCTTTGCATGGATAAGAACATGAAACACACAGTTATTTTTTTCAAAGAGGAATACTAGTTGTTGTTCTCTATGTGTTGGATTAATGTCGGTTCAGAGTACTAGCATGATGATGGAGCTGCTCTTTTGTTTTCCCCTTTCTTTCTTTGGTTCTTTTTTTCCCCCTTTGATGTGATTGAAGCATGCTAGATGTTAACTTTGGAGTTGAATTGTCTGACTGCAGAGTTACACCGTTACGGTGGAGGGCTTGTGGAGATGGATGCAAAAGATTCTGCCTTTGTCCCTGTTGAGTCAAAGCAGGGAGGAGTGCCTTCAAAAACTCCACCAGAAACTGTGGTCGCATCAGTTACTTCTGTGCCTAATTCAGATGTTTATCACCTTGGAGTTCCGTCACAGAAATCATCTATTCTTATTCAGAGGCCTGGACAAAGAACTCATCAGAAATGGAAGGGTCCAGACAAAATCAGTAGGATATATGGTGACTGGATTGATGATATTGAATAGGGTCAGGTTTTTTTTTTCCTGTGTAGCATTCTGATAGAATTTAAAATGTTCAAGGACACGTGCAAGAAGGTTTAAATGGCCAAGTGCAGAGTTTGTTTTCTTGAGACTTGAAGAGATTGGGAAGCTTCAGCTCTTAGATTGAAGAGGTCTATGTTTACTGGCTTGAAGTTTCAGGATGATCCCTTGCTCATTGGAATGTCAAACCCGTAGTATTTATGCATGAATTTGAGTTTCCAGTGTGGAAATTTGAAGCTTGTACTGTATTTATTGTGTTGATCTTTGTAGTGAAGTATGATAACTGGATGTCTCGTATCCAAGGAGATCTGTTGTCTTTGTAGTTGTACCACTTTGGATTAATTTCCCAATTTAATATTTAGCTCCCACGGTCTCCCCCTCTCATTAATTGCAGTTTTAGCTGGGATGTGCAGGTCAGCAGGTGTCAAACAACTTTTGTCATGAAATTTGCACGTTCTGAGCTATAAGATGGACGACAAGGGAGACTAGTTATGTGAGGCCGTATCTGCTTAGGTAAACAGAAAGTCGAAATTGAGCTGGGCAAATTTTGAGATTATTATTTGGATGAAAAAACCATGAATCCTACCTTTGTTCTAATATCATTATGAACCCTTGTTGTGCAAAATTTATGCACAGTTTGCCTTTTGGATATGATTGTCTTGCCATTTTTTTTCTTTTCTTTCCGAGAAGATCTGTTTGCCATTAGCATTTGTAAGAAGGGAATATGAAAATAGAAAATAAAAGGGGAGAGAAAAACCTATGAGGAGGTGTTGGAAAAGACCGGGGTAAATCACTTTGCTTTAGGATCTGGTATAATGATGTCCCAGCAGCATCTTATAACCTACTCAACGGTCGCTAGTTTATCAACCCTGCGTTATATTTTTATTCAAGGAGGGTTTTGATCAAATTTGATGCAGGTATATGTGGGCGACGACATTGTTTTTAGTCACTCCACATAAAGACCTGTGGAATTTATCCAGAACTAGTGATACCGTGTGGTTGGAAAGTGGAAGCTTTTTTGCTGCCGCCTGTAGTGGTTGAATAGGAAAGCCTAAAAGATTCCTTATTTGCAGGACATTAATTTTGTTTTTCTCGATTCCCTTGATATACAGATTTTTGTCCCTGTAGCTGAGATGTGAAACCAAGACAGAAACTGATCTACTAGAAGCTATTCTAATTCCAAGGGTTCAAATGCTAGCAGAGTATATCGAGGAAACAATGAAACCAAAAAGTGCGCAATCAGTTATTACCATGTTAAGCTTTCCGCCATTATTACTGCCAAAGCTTGAAACATTGCATTTTAAGGTTACAAAAAGTAGTTGCACTAATTATGTACTGAGAGGTACCATGGCTTGAACCCTCGTCTAGTGGTTGGTTGGTAGGTTGGCTGGCTGGCATCATAACCCCGGACGGCCAAGGCAAGACCATATTAATCTCAGGTGTGACAGTAACATCACTCCAGATTCAATCTTGATTGTGATTTCGTGTGATTGGTACAAATGATCTGAATCTGGTTGGGTTGAGTGGGACATTTTGAGTTTGGTGATTATGTGAAAAGAGGACCAATGACCTAAAAAAGAAAAGTGTTACTATTTGTTTTGGCACAATAGGATGAGAGAAATTAGCTGAGCCAAAATTGCTGCTGTTCAGACAAAGCTCCTCACCCTTCTCACAAGGACTCGTTCAATGGCCATTATCTCTGTCAAGGGCAAGAAACCAATCATTCCACAGCCAAGGACAAGAAACTGATGTCTCTACATCACCGTTCCAAATTAAGCCACCTTCTTCTATGATCCCAACCACATTGAAGTGCCTCTTTCTCTCTTCCTTATTAGGCCTCAAATTCAACCAACACAACAGAAATAGATTCATTTTCTCTTGGTTGAATTTCCCTTCATCCATGCAAAAACCTAAGGCCGGCGAAACTCCAAGCTCCGGCCAGCCGACTAGACTACATCTCTGATCCTCGATGTCGTCTAATTCTTCATCATACCCAACAACTCTATCAATTGGCTCACCGGCAATAACCCTACTTGTAACCGTAATTCTTCTTGTGCTCTTCTTTATAGGTTTCTTCTCTATATGCTTTTATAGATTTTTTATGGAAGGCATCGTCCACGGTTGGCATCTCAGGCAGAGTTCACTTGGCCTTGTAAATCCGGCTAGTTCAAAAGAGAATCCCGGACTTGATTCTTCACAAATACAACTTTTTCCAACATTTACATATTCAAGCGTCAAAGATTTTCGACGCGAACAACACGGACTTGAATGTGCAATTTGCTTGGCAGAGTTTTCCGATGAAGATCTAGTACGCCTTTTAACGGTTTGCTACCATGTTTTCCACCAAGAATGCATTGATCTTTGGCTTGAATCCCAGAAAACATGTCCAGTTTGTCGTAGAGATCTTGACTTGCCTAAGGAAGCATTGGAAAAGGCTCGGATAGGAGATCACCGAGCGGACATTAATGTGCATGATACTAATGAAACAAATGTTTTGCTGGAGCATGCCATTAGCATTCATGTTAGCGAAGATAGTGGCGAGGAAGGTAGAGAAGGACATGGTAGAGGAAGCTCGACTCAGGATGTGGACAGACAAAACGAAGGGCATGAAAAGATATTGGGAATGTCAAGGTCACACTCGACAGGGCACTCAATTCTAGCAACTAGAGAAGAAGAGGATAGATATACTTTGCGATTGATGGAACGAGTGAAGGTAAAAATTACAAGGGGGCATTGTGCAACAGGAAGTTGTATTACGTTTGGGGACTACTCAGGCCCTATGAATGATGGCCATGGAGGCTTCTCAGGGTGGTCGCATGGAGGCATCAAAAGAGAATAACGCTTCTATTATGCTCTCCTTTCTTCCTTTTCTTGAACAATATTTTGATTACATTATTTTGAACTTTTTGATCAGTCTAAAAAATTATACAGAATTTATTCAAAGTTGGCTTGCCGTCATTCTGCTGTTTGTAGGCCTCAGAAAAATGCTTAGATACGAGCTTATTGATTCCCTGTCAAAACCGGATTAAGGTATTTAGCTTGCTCTCTTGTTGTCGTTGCCTTATATATAGTCAAATCTTTCCTCTTATGAACAGGACATGGTTGCAACTTTTAAATGGATGACTGTAAGCTTTATAACTCAGATTTTATGAATGCTTTCTCCTGTATAAACACTTTCTTTGTTGCTGAAAAGACTTTACAACAAAGTTTTAAATCCTTAGAACTGTCAAGAATATTACTGGACACAAATTTAAGTAACTGCAAAAACAAGCACTTGTGTGTAAATATTTAATTTTATCAAAATATATGAATAGGTTAAGTTTTTAATTATTTAAACTATTCATACAAAAAAATAAAACAATAATTTAATTATTTTCTTGAATTTAATTTGTAGTGACTTTATTTATTTATGAGATCATGTCAAGATTTATGCTTTACAAGAACATGAATATAGGCATGCACTGCAGAACAAGATTTGATGATTTGATACTTTGTAAAATGCCTTTAATTTGTCTTCAAAGTGTTGCTGAAGAAGGCATGAGAGCTTTTGTGAGAGCTTCCTTACTTAAAAAGCTTATCTTGAAGAAAATTTTGTATTTTCTTTGGAAAAAAATGTTCTTCGTATCTAGAGTGAGACCCTTTATATAGAGATTTGTAGAGGTATTCAAGTTTTTTTGTCAATATCGCATTATATTATTTTATTTATTGATTTTTATTTGTGGGATCTTGTATTAATGATAAATATCTTAAATATCTCCTCCCATATGTCAACCTTCCATTGACAAAAAAAAAATTAAAAAATAAAGGCTCATTTATTTTTCATGTTATTTATCTCAAATTTATTTTATTTTTATGTAACAATAAAATAAAAATAACACAACAAATTTTGATTGGTTGAAAATTTTTATTTTTATAGATTCCTCCTCAAGACAAACTCACTTGAACTTAAAAGTAAATGGACATGTCTAAAAAAATAAATATAGTTAAGAGAGTTTTATATGTTGAATATATTTTTAGCTAAATTAGTACATTGTTGCTTGGAATTTCACACAAATTAGTACCATTTAACTAAAATTTATTTAATTATATTAAATTTTCACAATAAATTATTATAGATATTTTTTATTGTGAAAATAAAATATAATTATTAAAATTGGAAGTTTATGTGTCAATTTTAATTAAAATTTATCAAATAAACGATAGAATCAAAATTTAATGCTAGATTTGAAGCAATTATAGATTTTAGAGACTAAATTGAAAATTATAAAACTCGCTCTAAGCATGTACTATAGCAATGAATGGCAACCAATAACTTTGACCGGCTTATAAGAATTCTTTCTTTGTCGAAGGTGGTTACTATGAAATCTGTTTTTGCTGACTTTTAGATCATATATTTATGTTTTTACATATTTTGATGATAACAATAATATAAAAATTTAACTAATAATATATTTGGTTGAAAATAAACTTTAAATAGATTTTATACGAAGAACATATCTACAAGCATGATGAAAGTAAGATGAAAACTTAGTTTAAGTAAATATTTTCGGTGTTAAATGTAAATTTTTATATCCTACATGATAGTACAAATTAAAATAAATGTTCACATTTCACTTTGCATGCATTTTAAAATGATTAATAAAGCAGTTCTAAGAATTTACCTAGGATTAAAACTAACAAATTTAGATTTTGCATGAACCGGTCAACTATTTAGTATACCAAATGAACTAATCGACCACTTGTTCATTCGTTATGAGCATATGAGAATCCTACAACAACCAATCGACCATTTCATTTGTTATTGGGATTGTAACGGCTATAAACAATTAGTTTTTATATATATATATATATATATATATATATATATTATACAAGCTAATCCTGAAAGCAAAACAACTTCAAAATTATTGATCCTTAATCAATACTCATATTTGTGCAATCAAATCTTCATAGTCGTGCACATGAGCATACATTCTCATTCTCATAACACTTAAATATTTTTAAATCTCTTGAGTGCTATTTAATGAGATATAAAAATGCTTAGATTTTCAGTTGTAAAATCTACTCTATTGAGAGTATAATTTTGTAACAACAAAATGACATTTATAAACCTTGTTGTACTTAGTAACCCAATCAAAGAACTCTTATATATTCATATTTCTATTAAAGTTAGAGAATATATCGTTAATCATAATTCATTCTCCTCAAGATAAATCTATCTCTTAAGTTATGACTTGTCATTATCTGTAAAACCCTTATAATTTCTTACAACTTCAACCACCAAACTCCTCTATATAAACAAGTTTTGGTTATTCATATAGGATTGCAGAAACATGTACGGGGTTTGGTTTACCTTGAGGTGAGTTCTCAGATACGTCCATCTTCTCATCAAGATTCTTGTTTATACCTTTTCTTGGCGACAATTGATCTAGTTATTTAGTTATGTCTAATAATGAATGCTTTATTGGATTAAAGTTCTACAACATGGTTCTCTAAGCTACCTTTTAATTCTTTTGTGATGCCTCTTAAGCCCTCACTACATCCTTCTAGATGGCTTTCACTCTTATATTATAGAGTGGGATGATGTTGTCAACATCTTTTTACATTAAAGAGATCAACCTGCTCTAATACCAATTGACGCAATATATAATGAAAAATTGATAATTAGGATTTTTCAAGCCTTATGTTATAATCTGAAACTATAGAGAAAATATTTGTTCAATAAATTCCAAATAATATGAAATTAATTCTAAAATAACTTATAAATCTTTTTAAATAGGATTTAGTCTGAATTAGTTTAAAAAGGGAAAAAAATCCCAAAACTACTAGGAAATTAAAGAATCTCAAAACTACTAGTTATATATATGTTGATGAAATATATGTTATAATACTTAATCTTTCTTTCAGGATTCAGATATAATAAATTCAAACTATCATTAATATTTTCTTTCAATTGATAAACCTGATACATAATTGCAATCATTAACAGTTAAAAAGAAATGTTTAATGAAATTAAGTATTATGAGACACAAGAATTAGTAAGTAATGCTTACTTACATATGTTTTGAATCATGTTGCAAATTGCTCATCTTGTAATTGAAAATTTTGAGATTCAGTAAGATGTGAATTTTGAGATAGAAAAAATTGATGATGTTGTCTCTAATGAATTTTTCAATCTATCAATTTATGAGAGCATAGAAGAAAAATTATTTAAAAATAACAACATATTAATATTGTACTTGCTAAATAAAAGGTCTCAATTCATAGCAGTTAAATAACACATAATTATGTGCATGTTTGAATTTGATTTCTGTTAAGTATCTTTCTTTTATTACATTTTTTGGTATTGGTCTCCATAATGAGAAAATATTGATAAATTCTCACTTAAAAACAATTATCCATCACTATTGTATCTTAGAACGCAGTTTATTCTTGCACTCAAAATAATACGAAATAAATATTAAGATCTTTTTTATAATATAAACCTCATATATCAAAGCCTTAATATGCATTACGTTTTTAATTATTATTATTATTATTTTTTTTTTTTTTTTGTAGAAGTATCTAAATAAAATTAAATAAATTTCTTAAATTTAATTTAAAGAAAAAAACAATATAAATTTAAAAAGGAGCGATCGCTCATCAACGATCAGCAGTTTTTGATGGCTGTCATAGAATAGGAGTAGGGTTCCAGGCTCCTAGCAATTTACAGCTAGCAGCTCCTAAGTGTCCGTCCTTTTGTTGACAAGCTCAACTCAACTTCCAAGATGTCGATATAACAAGTTCTTAAAGATATATATACTGAAAGGCCAATGAAAGAAATATTTAGAGAAAATAAAATGAAAAAAATCAGCCGTCACTTAAGTAGTGGTTCAACTCGCAAGGGCAATAGTTTTAAACTATAGGGGTAGAGGTGGATGCTGATGAACCTGCAAGGGTAAAAATGAAGCTCACCCTTCGGTTAACCTTTAATTATAGGCATAGCCTCACGTTGAATGTCCTGCTGAAATATAGAATTTCAGGAGTACATTCAAGTAACAGCACAGCTTCATCCTCTTGTTCACGTGATTTAATATGGAATTTCATCCTCTTGTCATGTCATGCCGCGTTATCACTGTTATTACATGCACGCAGTCGGATTAATATATTTATTTTCATGCAGGTTCATACAGGGGAACAAGGAGTGCACTGGGATTTCTTTTTCACACTAGCGGCTGGCATCCATAATTAACATCCCGCCACAATATTCAGGAATTCTAGGTGTAGCAATTCTTATTGGTATAATTGCTTTTCCTGGAGATGTGTTATAATTGCTTTCACTGAAGATTGATGAGTCATGGATTCAATGAGTGCCTCCTTTCTAACAAAAAGGGAACAGATATCTTGAGAAAAAATAAGGAGGGAATATATAGTGTACTTGGTAAGGATAATTTCATCTGAACTGATCATTTAACGCTTATGTTATTGAAATGGAACACTTGTAGCATAGAAATATTCTCTTAATTTGTATTTTTGCCTTCCATTTCTTCTCCTCTAATGCATGATTCCTCCAAGGACCTTTATGAAGTAGTGCGATATCTGTTCATTTTAGGAACGATAAGCTGCATTTACAACTCTGGTTATGCTACTTATTTGATCCATGATCTGCAAGTATCCAGATTTTGCCTTGTAATCACTCAAATCTTTTTTACTTTAAAACCATTAGAAAAGCCCCCTGTTTTTTTTTTTTTTTTTGCCTATGTAGTTGCATCAAAAAGTCAATTCACGCCCCGTATAATGATTTTGATCGATTGCGTCCAAAACTGCCTATATTTGAATGAGTTCCCCCCCCCCCTCCCCAACTGATCAAATGCCTTGAATTCAACAATAAATCCACTGATAAAAGATGTTGAAAAGAGAGGAAAAGAGGTATTGTTAAATTGAGTTCATATGTCTTGCATGTGATCTTAAATTTGGCAGCGCAATCTGGCTTATGTTACCCTGGTGTTGGCTGAAATCTTTCAGGTGATTCCCATGTTATTCTTCTTTTTTTTAACTATATTTAAAATTCAATTCCGCATTTATTTTATATAATTGTTAGTTTAGGTTTCATGATGCAATTTCAAGCATTGTTTGCAGAAAGGATGATGTGTTCTCTGGTTAAAGAATTACTCATTCATGTACGTGTTTGTTGCTAATATTTGATGCGGCTCCTGTCTCCATACAAGACTTGAGTTGGCACTTTCGATTATGCTATCGCATACTAGTGGGCTCATTTCTTCTAGTAAACGAAAGATTCTGTACTGAATTTGATGTTCTGAAAAGCTTTCCTTTTAATCTTCCCATCCACTCACTCACTCCCAGGTGAGCTTGCATGAATGATTTGCTGAGTTTTCTTGTTCTTACATTGCCAGCAAACTTGCTTACTGGCTGGTGAACTTGTATGTGGATACTCTGTTTACCCCATCACTCTCAGCCCTACTTTCTTGCTTATGCTTATTGTGTATCTAATCATAACTGGCATTGCTGATTTTTATGGTGTTAAATTGAAAATTTTGGTAGAGCGGCTTTGGTTTCTGTATAGAAACGACATTTTGGTTTAAGGCCTTGGGTTGCGGCAAAGTATTTCGCAGCTAGAGCAAATTCTCATCTGTACACCAAAATTGCAATTCATACCATCTAATTTTCTTATTATTCCTCCTCTATTATTACTCGTGTTTTTTATATGCAAAGGATGTTGATAGTTTATGCCATTGCCGACATCACATATTTGATCAAGGTTATAGAACTAATTGTCATGGTGGCAAATAAGAATAGGCACCGGCATTGACAAGCACTCACAATAGTTTGCTACATATTAATCATTTCCCTATTGCCATATGCTTTTTATGATAGACAAAGCATACAACTTTTACTGTTGATGGCATGATCTTTTTACGTTTCTTTTCTGTATGGAAATATAGATCCTTTCCTTGAATTGTGTAAATCTTGAACAGTATGAGACGAGAGGAAAAACTTCAAAAATAGTATAGCTAATAAGAATTAGGGGAAAAGGTAGATGAAAACGGAGCTGAAAGTTAAGTTTGGACGATTGCTAGGATATTGCACTTTGGAAGTTGATGGTCACATGGATTCTCTGCAGAGCCTGACATTTTGGACCATGGTCCAAGGTCAGACCATCCTAACATTGGTCCTCATCACAAGATAAGGCTACAGTTCCCACTGATCGTAATCTCTGGATCGCTTTCAGATATGCATTATCCCCTGCACGTATATTTCTACATGGATCGATATTTGAACATCTGTAAAAGAGACCAAACAAATTATGTGTTGGATGTAGAGATGCAAATAGATGGACTTGTCCAGCGACATGTCTTCAAAGTCTTGAATCTCTTAGACTTTACTAATAAAGCTAGTTATGAGTAGAGATTTTTTTTCTTTCCCTTTGATGGATGGGAAAGGTTGATTTGCAATGGATGCATTTGTGTCTATGCGATACAGGCATGTCGAGACTTGCGGCAGAATATAGATGACTGCTTAATATGCAAATCCAAGTTGTGGCTGTGGGACATGCTGACTGCAATCGTGGTTCCTAGAGAGACAGTATAATAAGTAAACCTGGTTAGGGTAAATAACTAGATTGGTGGGTTTGGATTTAGAAGACGAGGGATGTCTACTACCGCAGGGCTCAAAGCACAGGTAGCCTTGTTGAACTAACAATATTTGACTGAAAAAGGTGCATCTGTTAGTTGAGAATTGTGATTCCCATGGCCATTGAAGTGTTTATTATGGACAGTTCAGTGAGTTTCGCCAAAATGTGTTTGTATTTTCTAGTCTTGATCTCAATTATTGATGGGGGCAATCTTGGGTTGGAATAATTATTTGAGTTGCTGCGGTAGTACTGGTAGAATATCAATTGTGTTATGGAAAGACTGCGATCCCTGCAATCTTTTCTGCTGGATATCTAAGGTTGCTGGGAGGGACTAGACTGAATTTGAATGCGAAGAACCACCACCTAATGACCCTACGCAAGCTAGCACATGCTTTAACTCGTACATGAAGCTTTAACTCGAGATAAGGCCATAAAACGTACCAATGGAGATTTCTTAAGAAAAGAGGGAGAAATTACTGGCAATTGAGCCAATGATATTGGGATATAATATAAAAAAAGAGATCCTCTAAATTCAAATGTTGCATAACTGTACTCTTAAAGCTTTAGCAAGCAAATCCTTTACACGAGATGAGGGAACGAGCTAAAGGCTTTGGAGAATTTGAATGACAAGCTGTACATAGTGACCGAGTTTGCTCCAAGTATTGACCATTAACAAGCTGTTAATGACCCCTGTTGTCTGTGACTGCACATCATGGTGCTTAGTGTTCTATCATCATCAAGGCACGTTATTTTCACATATAAATATGATAGTAGTCACTATCACATATACAGCCACTGGCCACTGGATTTGGCAAGCTGCATGATGAACGGCCCAGATAACAGATATTATCATTTTGCACACTAGAGACAAACCTTGAGTGGCATGTATGGTAAGCTATGGGTTGTGAAGCACACAGGTTATAAAATCCTTGTAATTCATGTATCTAAATAATCTCTCCATTTTCGTGAGAGAATCTACGGTACGCGAGCCAGTCATTTTCCGCAAAATCCAACACAGATTTGAATGTGAGGGGTAGCTTTTACACAGCTGCTTATGTTGTTTGTATGCATATTTCTACATAGATTTGGGTCCCCCCCTCCCCCTCCCACCCCTTTCCTCTCTTCTCTCACCTGTGCAGAAACATTGCCAGCAGTGTTGATAGCACCTATGACTATCCGGAAGGTTACTGAAACACAAATGAAAGAGAGAGCTCCTCACTTTTTGCAAGCAGAAAGGCAAAACAACTTTTTTCTGCCCCTCTCACGGGCACCATATCTTTCTCTTTCTCTAGATTACCCTCCCAGCATAAATTTACCTCTTCACCAATTTACCCCTTCCCCAGTGTACAGAACACATGCTTCTGTATATAAAAGTTTGAAGAGTAAGGGGTGGTTGTCATTATAATGCAACATTGAGTTATTTAAGTTCCATTTAGAGAGGTGAAGATAGTTAAATTTAGCTGACAGTTCGAAGGGAAATGGCACTAGAAGCACTATCTTCTAGTGAGTTCCTGAACTTCATAATCTATGACACTATCCCTGCAACTCCATATAACTGCCATGACTCCCTAGAGACAGCAGGTTTCTTGTTAGAGAATCTGAAACCTCAAGACCATGGTGTTTCTGTAAATAGCTCTTCACTAATGACTCAACAAAGATGTTCTATGGGACGAGAAGCCACCAATAGGGGGCAGAATTTATTAGCTGTGCAAGGAAAAAAGAAAAGAAGAAGAAAGCCAAGAGTTTGTAAGAACAGAGAAGAAGCTGAGACACAAAGGATGACACACATTGCTGTTGAGAGGAATCGGAGGAAACTGATGAACGGGTATCTTGCCGTTTTGAGATCTCTCATGCCTGAATCTTATGTTCAAAGGGTTTGTTTCCATTTGTTTCTTATAACTAATCTCTGTTCTCTTGCATGCTCTTTTCCTATAATGCCAGCTACATTTAAGTAATTGGTGATCATTAATCATGGAGAAGCTCTACTGATTGTTGTTTTTGCCGACTTTTTGTAGTAGAATTCGGTAGGTCTCCTAGTGGACAGTTGGCAAATGAACATTCAGACATTAAAAGAACTCATTGTGAAATAGGAGTAAGCAAATTAGTTCGTCATCTAAAGAGGCCTAGTTGAAAAGTTTTTGCAGCTTAGAGTCTCTACATATCTCATACTCAAGCATGTATACATTTCATAACCCAGTCACGTGAAGCTGAAAATCTTGGTTCCACCACTCTAATTTGCTCATTCTTTTGCATAATTCCTCTATTTTCACGTGAGAATAAGCAATATTAGAGTCTAGAGCAAGCGTTCAAGTGTGGTGCTGCTGGTGATTAATCTCATTAATGTGATATTCAAGGTTAAACTTTGCAATTATCTCAGTCATCATGCGTGTTAATTATATATGACTTCCTACCTGCATGTGCTAATTACGTTCGTTAAACCTTTCTTAAAGTGCAGGGTGACCAGGCTTCTATAGTGGGTGGTGCCATAGAGTTCGTGAAGGAGTTAGAGCACCTTCTGCAATCCCTTGAAGCCAGAAAGCTCAAACTACATCAAGGACTAACAGGACCTGATTATGACATTGAAGATGCTACTGCAACCTCAGAGTTTCCACCACCACCCTTCGCACAGTTTTTTGTGTATCCTCAATACACTTGGTCTCAAATCCCTAACAAGTTTACGTCAAAAACCAAAGCATCCATAGCCGATATTGAGGTCAATTTGATTGAAACCCATGCAAATCTGCGGATTCTCTCTAGAAGAAGCCCCAGACAACTTTCAAAGCTAGTTGCTGGATTTCAAACACTTTACCTCACTGTCCTTCACATCAATGTGACCACCATGGACCCCTTGGTTCTATACTCAATCAGTGCCAAGGTATGTACAATGAATATATGTTGTGCTATTGTTTGCATACGGTTGCACACTTGTGTTTTTCTTCATTTTACTTTAATTTGGACCCCGACACAAAAGAAAAGTAAATTCCGAACCCTACTCTTATACTGTTTATGTAACTTTGGGTGCCATCTCTATCAATAATATTTTTATTGTAAGGATGTTTTATCTCATATTTTAGAGAAATGCAGTCACTTGATTGATTAAATACTACGGGACATGTTACATGGGTCATGTATTTCGTTCAGAAAGCATGAATAGCACTATAATATGCAACTAGTACATGCTCCTACCAAATGACCCCACAATAATGAGATCGATGGCGAGGAAATCTGTCGCCATTTTATAAGCAATGGCATTCAATTATAGCCATACGGGCCAGGGGGGGTGGGCAGGGTGAGTAAAGACGACACTTTCTAGTATTTTTGGTGTTTTCTAAGTTCAGAACTCATGTCCATTTGCCTAGAATTGCAGAAAAAGAAGGAGTTTTGGACTAAAATCTGAACATGCTTGATGCAGCTTGAAGAAGGATGCCAACTCACCTCGGTAGATGACATAGCAGGAGCAGTCCACCACATGCTTCGAATAATTGAGGAAGAAACTGCCCTGTGTTGATCAGTCAAGTCATTTATCTATCCAAAATGCCCATCGGTGGACAACAAAATCACCATAATGCCACCCACTTTTGTCTCTTGTAATGAAGTTCCAGGTCTTCCTTCTTGGGCTTTTCAGTGCATCTTCAGTGTAGTTGGACACTTGTGCTTCGTAAGTTGTAATGTTTTTTTTTAACAGTTCATGAGGGCTAAAACTTTAAAAGTGTATTTTCAAACAGAAAGGAAAATGGAAGGAGAGAGATAATGGGATTTGAGAGTCTAGCCATGTTTGCAACAATCTGGCATGTGAAGGTATCTGTTTCAAGGACTGAAAATGTGAAGCATATGACTCTTTTCTTTCTTTCTTTCTTTCTTTAACCACAATTTTAGGTTATTTTGTAAATTAATTTAATTAATTTTTTTATTTTTGGTTCAAATAAACGTTATTTTATTGGAAATGACTTTTGACTTAAGTTAAAATTTATATTTTTTGATTTTTGGATTATAATTTATACTAAATTTCTTGTTAAAATTATTTATGAAAATTAAATTTTGAATTATGATTTTAAATAAAAAAATCATAATTTAAAAGTCATGTCAAGTAAACTCTTGTCTTGTAAATAAATGACTAGACCATCAAAGCAAATTTTGTTTTGTTTTTTTATTGGATATTAGTTTTCCTTTTTCCTCATTAATCATGGAATTTAAATATATTTTAATAAAAATAATAAAATTGATTGTTATTCCAATTAATTCTAAGCCCCATTGTTCACACTCTAAATTGAAATTGCTACCATGCAAGTTAATCTAAAGATTGGGTGCTCGTAGTTTTTGTTATTTATTTATTTATTTATTTATTTATTATTATTATTATCATTATTATTGGAGCATATTCTAGTTAGGGGTGATCATTTTTTGTTTGATTCGGTTTTTATAAAAAAAATAACCAAAACCAGTTTTTAAAAAAAACCAAAATCGGTTCAAACCGATTGATTTCAGTTCGGTTCTGTTATTTTGGAAAGAAACGGTTCAAACCGATTTGGCTTGATTTTTCCGGTTTGGGTTCGATTTGGTTTTTTTTGTTTTATGCTTATAAAACCGAACCGAACCAGTTTCAAAATTTTAATCGGTTTAATTGGGTTTTTTTTACAGTTCGGTTTTTTCGGTTATTTTTTTCTTGTTTTTCCAGTTTAATCAGTTTTTCGGTTTTTTTTCTCACCCCTAATTCTAGTATAGAAACTCTAATTTCATTTGTAATGTGTAGAAAAGCAAAAGGATTGCCTTATTAACTTATAGTTATAAAACCCTACCTAGTAATTGATCCGGCAAAATGATCTGGTTATAGGTTTGGTAGGTCAACTCGAGTCAATTCGGATCAACTGATTGTGTTTCTAAATCACTAATACTTCTAATTTTGATTTTCATCATTGACAGTCTTTTGAGATCTTAAAACTTCTACTTTGCTTCATTCATGAATATTAATAATACATTATTAATGTTAATGATGAAATGCTTAATTTTTTTTTATTAATTAGTTCATCCGGATCACAGGTTGACTCACCAAGTCGACCAAGTTTAATTTTTTTTTTTTTTTGTTTTTAATGGCCTTTAATCTTATTCAAATCCGTCTAGTCACCTAGTTAACCCTTTATGTCAGTCCAAGTTAAATATCTATGTATTACCTGGCCTAAATTCTCCTATAAAAATAAGGAACAACAAAATTGTGCGCGCGCGCGCGTGTATATACCACAGCCACCTCGACCTAGAGAAGATAAAGGCATTGTATATATGCTCTAACTAATATAAGGCCCATTCCAGGCCCCATCGTTTCCGATATTTCTTTTCAGTTACAGAAAGGGAAACCCATCGGCAGTGAAGCTATAGAGGCCGGGCTACATTACAGACCATACATAGGACCGAATGGAAAGCCCACTAGATCCAACGAAGGAACTAAAATAGACCAGCTATGATCTTATCAAGAAGGTCCTTCCATGCCCCCTCCCCCGTCCCATCTGATTTACATGAGTACGGCAATTTAATTTGAAATTGATGGAAATTAATTTGATGCGACTTGGAAAGATAAGTGTTTTTTGTATTTTATGGACAATAGATAAATTGTAGATAATATTAAATTTAACTTGAAATTGATTGAGCCTAATCTAAAATATATATTTATATTATATAAATATTTTTGTGGGATATTTAGATTATTTTTAATGCAATAATATATATATATATACACCTTAATATTAATATAAAATAAATATATATAAATATTATTTATTATTTATTATATACATACATACTTTTTATATATTAATTATTTTATTTATTATTAATTAATAAATAATAATAGATAATGACCAACAAATACCTTTTGTCATCCCTAGATTTACAGCAACGATACACACCTTATCAGAACCCTAGCTCAGGCACTAAAAATATCGGCAAGGTTTCTGTTTTTTTTTTTTTTTTCAACCTCTTGTAATCTCATCCGAATTTTAAATTGATTTTAAGAGAATATTACGTATTTTTTAAAAAAATTAAAAATACTTTTTTAAAAATTAATTTTTTTATATTTTAAATCGTTTTATTGCGCTGATATTAATAATAATTATTAAAAATAAAAAAAATCATTTTAATATATTTTAAAATAAAAAACACTTTAAAAAAACAACCATAATCACAACTTCATTCTCAAATCACGGGAATCTCGCTTGTACGAGGTGCATGGAACGAAAAGCAGAGGGAAAAGAAAGTTAGCTTCAGACCAGAGAGTGGCTTTGCTACAGAGGACATCTTATTGTTCCACCTTTGTCAAAATATTCCATTTTTCTCCCAAGCCAATACTATTTTATTAAATAAATCTTACATATAATGAATAAGTGATTGCTATTGTTTCAATTAAATTGGCGATGCTGAGAGAATCTGGGAGGAGAAGAAAATTTTCTTGCAGCCCCTGCTACACGTGGCAGCCTTTCAAGCTGCCATGTATTGAGTTGCATTAAATATTATTAAAAAAAAAATTAAGAGTCACAGTTCTGCTTGATGCAAAAGATTGCAAAAGGTAAGCAGCGGGGAATGGGAACTCTGTGTTACCAAATAGATGAAAACATCTGTATATCCCTCATGCAGAACAAACAAAATGCTGACAGAACAAAATTTGCAAGAAACATTGATATCCCTCGTCAATTTTATATATAGAGGAACACAATCCTCACACTTACATAACTTTATCATAACATTGATTAATGGAAAATATGACCGTCGATAATTCTTGTATTTCTTCATCATTCTACTAACAATTTCCTCTCTAAAAAATAATAATAATCGGAGTTTCTCCGTTTAAACAGGACTAGTGGCGTCACGTACTCTTCCATGGCCGGTGGGAAAGAATCTTCCGCTTGAAAATGATCTCTTCATGGTAATGGGATTAAGCACACAATGCAAGACTCTTCTTCTGTTGCTAGACGTGAATTTGCTGTCTTCTGCTGACTGTTTTGATGATCCAACATCTCCTGAACAGTCTTCTACTCGAACAACTCCATCCTGATTCATGCGTAAAATGTCAGCGACAGAAGCGTGGCTTTGACATGGATGATCCATTGAAACTGATCTCCTAATGCGTTGATACCCATCAATATCTCGCATCTCAATTATGGTATCTCTCTCTTCCAAGTTTCCCAAATCACTAAATACGCGCCACGGAGTCTTTGGATCCCCAGCAGGATTCTGCGTCACTTGCTCATCTCTAGCAACCCTTTCCGTGCCTTGTGTAGCAGCCACATTGTCGTTGGATCGTTGGCTATTTTGCCAAGAATCATTGCCTTGAGGAGTTTCAGCAACTGGAGGAGGCAATTGAGGCTGGGAAGCACTAAAGAAAACAATGTTGGCACGACACAGTGGGCAATTCGAGTGAGAGCGGAGCCATGTATCAATGCAAGGAACATGGAAAGCATGGCTGCACTTAGGCAAAAGCCTTATGCTCTCATCTTCTTGAAACTCGCTGAGACAAACTGAGCAATCTGTCCCGTCAATCAAACCATCTCCCTTTTTGTACTTGCATACTGTGATGGACCTTATAAGAGCCTCATCTAAGCCAGTTGTTGCAGCATGCCAAGGCTCATGGAGAGAGGGGTTGTGATCGCCCTCAAATTCCTCATTTTGTCCATGGTTTTGATCCCTTCTCCTTGCTGGATCATTGTTTCCACAGTATTTAGATATTATGGTGTAGTAAATTACTAAGAGGAAAGCACTGAGCAGTATGCCTATTATGGCAATGACAAGGGGAGAGATTTTTGGACTTGAATTGTCATCAAGGAATTCAAGGGGAGGTGGAGGAGGGAAAATGATGTAGCACCATTGTGGACAGTATAAGCTACAAAATCCTTGAGAACAGTCTTTATTGTTCACGTATGGAATCCAAGTTTTTGGGGTGCCGAGTGATGCCATCACAAGCCTTACAAACTATAGGATTTTAATCTATTAGCTGTTCTGACATGATGCACACATTCTAAAGTGAGAAGCAAATCATTTGGACCATTTGTACTAGTCCAAACAAAAAAACCTGAAAAACTCTTTTCACAACTGGGTGGAAGAAACAGTGAAACAATAAAATTATGGTAAGAATTGATTTGAAAATAATTTCATAAAACCAACGATATTGAGATGCTCTGAGAAAGAAAAGGAAAAGAAAAATTATATAGAGATTACCTTAGAAGTGTATTTGGACAGGATGGCTGGAGATTTTCTTATTAGTAAATGATGAGATGCATATGAGCAAAATATCATGAACTGATGTTGCATTATCTATCTAGGTGAGGAGAAGACAGAACAACAAGAACAGAGAGAGCTCGAGTAATAAGATTTTAAGAGACCACAGAGGAGAAGCCGGGAATTTGGAAGGGGAAGGGCTTACATCACATGGAAAGCAAAGTAAAGAGTGTTGATTAGAATTCTTTCTTTCCTTTCTCTTCTTTTTCTTGTTCCTCCCCTTTTCTTTTCTTTGCCATCTCTTTTTTTTGTGGGGGGAGATAATGGTTTGTTGACTAAGGAGGTGATGCTGGTTGGGGAACTCATTAAAGTAATCAATGCTTTTATTATTGTTCAAGACAGGTGCAGCAGGGATGAGCATGTAGCATGGAAACTCCTGTGTGAAATCTCATTTGCAATATTTAGCTTGAGTAAAAATTTTTAAACGAAATTTTAAAATATAATTTATATTACCTTTTAATATTTATTTTAAATATAAAATTTTTGAACTTAAATCTTATAGACTTATATTATTTTATATTTAATTTTTATTAAATAAATAGAGATAATAAAATTAAAATATTAACTGCTTCATCATCAAAATATTAATATTATATTAAAAAACTATTTTAATTTCATAAGCTAACAATTAATTTCCATTACCTTACTAAATAGGCTGTCATATCAGGGACACACGTCCAGTACCGCTTGTGAATTTTGCCAGTAAAGTTTAGTCCCATCGTTTCTCTTTCCCTCCTTGCAGTTGGTACACAACAAGGCCACAGAGAATTTCTCACAATGCAAGCTGATAGGATATTGCGATCACTGTAATCCTTTTTCTGTTTCCTTTTCCCCCCCTTTCTGGTCCTACGGATTTAGAAAATTGAGCTTACTTGGAGAGGTGAAACGATTTGTAGTGTACTGTGTGGGCAGGCTTTCCCTTGGCGAGATATGAAAGAGGGAAAGGGGCATAATTCAAGAGAATAGAATCTTTGTGGGGAGACCGAGACATGATTTTTCAATACACTGTAATGCTCCATTGTCTACTCTCAGAGCATCAAAGTGCTGCTTTGTGGACCCAAGCAAATGGTCTTTGAATTCCACTTGAGATGAGCATATATTCTCCCACCTGACTCGAGACCAACGTCTTTTTTCTTTTACAGTTCAACTGAGGTGACAAAGGCTTTCAGCAATAGCCAGGTCTAAGAAATCACAAGACAAGATTCAGCAACTAGTGCCTGTTGAGACTTGAGACACAGATTCATCGGCCATTTCTTCAAAAAGTACCAAGAAATCACAGTAAACTAACATGAAATTCAGTCCGTTCCTTGAGATAAAATCTCAGGGTAAAGATGCAGCAAATACTACTAGATATGCCATTGCATTAGCTCAGTTTCAAGTCAGTCGAACAAACTTTAATGAGTCATGTGTGAGAACCAAGAGCTCTCTTTCTCTCTAACCAAGCAACCACCCCATAACCTAGGTGGACCTTTTCTCTTCTTTTCAGTACTTTCACTTTCTCAGCGGTCTACGCAGTACCCTTCTCCAAAGTCACACCCTTAATGACCTATAATTTACCCTATACTTGCATGCTAATATTAGATTCTTAATCATCACAGCTAATTTTCAGTTTTCTATAAAGCTCCACACACACACACTCACACATATCGTAACTTCCCATGATGTCCATGAGCAATCAGAAACAAGCAAGGTATCTCAACAAATGTGGCTTCAGTGTCCTGTTTTCACTTTTGTAATAACAAAATGCTATGGAAAATGAAACCATCTCCTCTTTCTCTCCTCAACGTGTTCTGGATCATCAAGTGATCAACACAAAAATAAATCATGATGCTGACTAGGATCAAGATGGCATTGAACATCTCTAACCGGTAACCAACGCAAACAAGGAATGATATTATTTAAATTGAAATTATTGAGCTTAGAAAAGATCATCATTGAAGTTGACTGAAAAGGTTTTTAAAGAGTAGTCTGTGAACCAAGCACTCTCCCTGACCTACCAGCAGCCAACCACCCTGAACTTATGGACTGCTTTTCTCTTCTTTATCACATTCTCAGTAATCTCTCCCTCTCCACAGCCACTCCATCTCTTCAACTTTAGTGGCCCATAATAGTCTTTAATTAATGCTTCAGACTACTCAAATTAAGACTGGATTATCTTGATCAATGTAGTCGTAAATGAAGTTCGTAACGGGCCTCAAGTAAATATCCCATGATGCCCACAAGCTAACAACTAGAAGATATATACCTCCACAGATGTTGATTTTATCTCTCAACCATTTATTATTATCATTTTTTTTCTTTGATGTGCCCTGATCTTCAAGTAAACAACGAAAATTAGCTACCAACTGCATCAAGATAAGCTCGAACCTCTACTGCGTGAAGTCCATCTTGAGATGGAGCACAAGATTCCAAATCAACTTGACGAAAAAGAAAATGATTTTAAAATATTAATAATATTGAAATCATAGTGTAAATAGAATCAGAAGGATGTAAATGATCATAACAGATACGAAACCATAACAAGAACGATTCTTGCATTTTATCATACCAAGGATGGTCTTTTTGTTATATCATATAGCTTATAAAAATCAGATGAATAAAGCATAATCATGAAAGTCCGATGACTTTGCAGCCTAGAACCGAATAACAGAGAAGGCTATGAAGCAAGCAACTCCCATAGGAACACTGATTCAAATGCAAACAAATAATGACAGTAATCTCAAGCTCCGGTGCAGTCAGAATCCAATCACAGCAAGTTAGCAGCAAATGATGACATGGTTAAAAGCAAATGCTTGACAACAGCAGGAAACCCATAACAACACTCCTAGTAGCCAGGAGTTACATGAATGCCCTACGGACATACTTTATCAAGTATGAATCGTTGAAACAGCTTTTACCAGCCCATCATCAAATCTTTCTCCTTTTCCTTTTTCTTGTTAAAATTCTAAACTACGACTTAAGCTAATCACAGTATCACACCCCTACCTCTTAAAACTATAGGATATGTTTGTTTTTTGAAATTCATTTTTTAAAAAATTATTTTTTAAATTTTTTAAATTTTTTTTATATTAAAAAAACTGTTTAATAAAAAACACTTTCCGGTCAAAGAAAAATTTGGTTTAGTTTCCAGAAAAGTGTTTTCTTGAAAAATTTAGACGGAAAACACTTTCCGGAAGTTGTGAAAAATTGAAAAATATCATATTATTTGCTGATTATATCAAATTTGGTCCTTAAACTTTTAATTGCTATATATATTTTGTTTTAAATATTTATTTTTCAATTTCATCTCTTAAAATTTAATTTTTATATTAACTTTGGTCCTCATTTTTATAATTATTATTTGCTTTTTTTCTTATCATTTTTTTATTAAAATTTTATATCTATCAAATTTGGTCCTCATTCTTTTGATTGTTACTTATTTTTAAAAAAATAATTTATGAAATGTTAATTATTATTATTTTAATTTCTTCATCTTTCATTATTTTTTATTTTTTAGATTTGATCTCTATTATTTTGATTATTATTTATTTTATTTGAGATAATTTATGAAAATATATTTTTTTTCAATTTCATTCTCATTTAACTTTTTAATTTGTAATATTTGTTCCTCATTATTAATAAACTTGAGAAAAATAAAACATTAATAAGTTATTTTTCAGCTTATTTTCCATTACATAACTAAATAATGGAAAGTGTTTTCCAACTTATTTTTCATTACACTACCAAACATCAGAAAATAATTCACTTTTTCATAATTTACTTTCTCATAATTCACTTTCCAAAAAAAAACTACTTTCCAGCAAACAAACAAGGTCTATATATATATAGGTTTTCTGTTGTGTTCTTTTTATTAATTAAGAGTACTATAAATAATAATAATAGTGTGTGTTTAAGAACCAAAAAATATATATTTGAAAGTAGGTTAAAGTTGTGGATTTAGAGAAAGTAGGTTAATTAAATATGTAATTTCTAGATTTACAAGAACAAAAAAAAAATTAAGCCCACTCTTGATTAATTGAAGAGTACAATTCACCCCTAATATTTTATGATTTTAAATTTTATTATTTTTATTTAATATGTTACCAAAGAGTTTAGTGTGTTTTTTTTAATAATTCTTAAGAATTTTTACAAATTTATGAAAAATAGTTTCTAATTACTTAAATTTAGTAATTAATAACTGAAATTATTTTGAAGAGCAAAAAATTTATATAGTTCAGTTCTAAATGTTTCAATACACTAATATTAATTTATTTTTATATAGAATTTGAATATGTATAAGGTGTTCCATAGAACTTGATTTCTATATGAAATTGACTTATTTACTTGATAATGATTTTCTACAAATAGCTACAGTTAATAATTTTTGACAACTTCATTGTAATTATGCTTAGAATAATACTTTACTTGAAATTTAAAAAAAAATTATTAGCCTTTTTATATTAAATTTCATAAAGTTATTATTTTTAGACCATAATTATCATATGATGTACATAATTATTTTTGGTATTCAATTATTAAAAATAAATATTTTGTAAGTAAAACAGCAGGCTGAAATAACACGTTTATGGTGTTAGGTGATTCTTGAAGGGTGTTTTAAGGTCATTCAAGCCAATAATGTATTTAAGTTTTGATTAAACTATAAATTAAAAACAAAGTTATGTATTACATTGAACATTAGTGAATATATAATTTATGGTGATTGTTATTGCTAGGTTGTCTCTAAGTTAATCTTGGATTTGTGCATCAAATAAGGAATTTGTTATTTATATGGTTAGTTATTTTGAGTTGGAAAATATATATTATGTACTAAATGAGTTTTTTTTATTAAAATATTTATTTTTTCATGAATTTAATAGACCATGCAATAAATGATTTGTAAATAATGTAAGTGTTTTGTAAAGGTATGTATATGATTTTAAAAGTGTTTTAAATATGTTTTGTTTTTGTGAACCCATTTGTGGATTGAATATAAATTTGATTGACTATGCTTTGAACTCGATCGGATAAAACATTAGCACTTATAATTTATAAACATATTTATTTAGAATTTGATGTCTAGTCATAGGGTGATTAGAGTAAATTTAGTCCTTTGACTTTAAATATAAATATGCAATCCATGTTTGGGTTCAAAATGATGGGTTTGAATTATTTAAGTTCATAAATTATTTTATAAGTTTGCTTTTGATCTTCTAAAACCTTAAAAGTATTTAGGTTTTGGTATATTAAATGAATTGATTGTAAGCTATATGTATTAATAAGTTTTGGCAAGCTTCATCCGGCTAAGAAGATGAATTATTATTTATTCAGTGTGTGACATTCACCCTTACTCCCTATTCATCTTTTTGTTTTCCAGATGGTTTGGAGAAAATTTGGAATATCAAGTGGATTGTTCAAAAGTTTATAATTGATTTAGAGACTTTAATATTTCAATAATATATCAATTTATAATCTTAAACTTGTAGTATATTTGATTTTATTTGACTTTAAATTTAAGTTATTTGATATGGGAAGATTTATATTGGGTTTAATTAATTAATTATTCAAGATATTTTTTTAACAGTGTTATTTTTAGTATAATTTCTTAATTAGAGTTAAGATATACATAAATGCACGAAGAAGAGATCATTTGCGTGTTAGAGCCCATTTATTTTTGTATTTTAAATGTACTTTTGAGAAAATTAAAATTTTTTAATCTTTTTCTTTGTTTCAATTTTTTTTTTTTGTGTTTTCAGATAGTTTTGATATACTAATATTAATAATAAATTTTAAATATATATATATATATATATATATTATTTTAATATATTATTAAAAAAAAATTTAAAAAACAATGCTATTGTAATATTAAATAGGATCTTAATAATAATAGGATTCAAGACCTCAAAACAAAGCTCCAGCTTGCAAAGACAAGCATTCTTCCTCATTTACTCAACCATGGGTAGTTTTAACATGCATTTTATCTCTAACATATAAGCATGTTTGATCAACTATTATAGATGTCACAAAATGAAAGAAATGAAAACGGGAAAGTAGAAAAAAGATCAACGTTGTAAAAGCACTCAAGGTCATGTTCCACCCAAAACAAAAAAAAAAAAAAAATAGAGAAGCAATTTGATAAGAGTTTGGGATCAAGGGGTTTATTTCCCTTGTGATTTCAAGTTCGAGTCCTGTAGTTGCTAATATGATGGCCACTGGAGGTTTACATGGTCGTTAACTTCAGGGCCTGTGGGATTAGTCGAGGTACGCGTAAGCTGGCCCAGACACCCACGTTAGTCAAAAAAAAAATAATAATAGAGAAGCAATACAGATAAAAAAAAAAAAGTGGTGGAAAAGAACTTTAAAATACTTTTTATTTAAAAAAACATTGAAATAATAATCTTTATTTGAATACCGGATTTGATTTAGCAATATAAAAAGTGGAAGGGACAGTGTGTGATTCTTAGCGCTTAGATTTATTTAGTCTTCGGACTTGCAATACACTAACCTGGGCCACTGGCCAGAGTTAAGGCGTTTGTGTTATTGAGAGATGGAAAACGACTCCCATGGTGGGCGGGCCCAGAGGACGTAAGCCATGATATTCCCTGAGCCCACACGGTGAATCTATACATGCATAGCCGTAGATATTTTTATTATTTTTATAAAAAAACTTGAATATACAAGTTTTTTTAATGTATTTATTTAATTTTAAAAAAAATAAATTTATATAAATTTATATATGTATAATCAAATAAATCAAAACTATGTGTAAATAAATAAATAAATAATTATTGACTATATCTAAAAATAAAATTTAAAAAATCAAGAGATATATGTAAATTAAGATATTTAATCTGAAAAAACATTTATCCTGTTATGTTTATTAAATTTATTAATTAAAATAATTTTTTATTTAAGTAAATGATAATATAAATAGAGATACAAATTAAATTGATCAAATAAAATAAAAATAAAAATAATATTATGTAAGACTACACATATTAAAAATATTATCTGAAAATATTTTTTTTATTTTAAAAAATAAAATTTATTCATACAAAAGATAAAAACAAATTATAAAAGAATCAAAAAAACTTTTCATATTTAAATGCATAACTAGAAAAGTAATTTTTAATTAAAAAAAAAGCTTTCTAAACAAATGAAAAAAGATGGATACTAATTTAAATATAGAAAAAAATAAAGAAAAAACTATAAAAAAATCATTAATTAAAAAAATAGAAAAAAAAATCAAAGGTCAGGCGTTGATAAACCTAACGTATTTTGTCAGGGGTATGCACGGGCCTATCCTAGCAAGTCCTTAAATTTTTTTTTTGTTTACAAACAAACTTTTTTAAAGCAAAAATCAAAAGATGCCTCATTTGATTTGTTCTGACCGAAAAATCAAGGCTTAAATGTTTTAACCCAAAAACTCCTTTTTAAATCAAATTTTTACTCATCAAAATTGTAGAAACTTCTACTATAATAAACTTATTCATGACCTCAAAAAACAACTCTAAAAACCTAAATCAAACTGAATTCAAAAAATCAACTCGAGCTCAAATTTACTTATTCACAAACTTTAAAGGTTAAAAAAAAATTTAATATAAACTCCTTTTATCAAATAAAACCATTTGACACAAATATCATTTGTTTTGGTTGTCTAAATCGGTGTCAATAATATTTTTCTCTCTATAACCAATATCGAGCAATCTCTCTCTCCTCTCTTAACCATGAACTAAAAAATAACAAAAATAAATTTTTTTACTAAAATTAAATTAGAAAAATATCGAGTTACTGAAATTATATAATTTACTTGATTTTTAAAATTCAAGGATCAAAATGCATCTCTTGCAAAACTTATGGTATGCCACCCATGTTTGATGTCTTTTTTATTTTGATCCTTCTTCTTTCAATTCCATCTTTTTATAAAAAATCAAAATCTTTAATTATAACTAAATCATATAAAAAAAAAGTTTCTTTGAGGATCAAATTGAAAAAATATTAAATTTTGCAATATTCTATCCACAATAATAATAATATGTGAGCAGATAAACATTACATCCTTATACAGTGAAAAACCTATTCGCCTTTTAGATGAATACTTAACAAGTATAAAAAATAATGTCAGTCTTTTTAACAAGTTATAGAACGTTAAAGAATAAGAGAAGAAAACGCAAAACATACAGCAGACTGCGAAGATCTTCCATCACTTACATTCATGGACATGATTACGAGTCCTCTTCCTGCTATACTTGTACGTTAATCAGCAATCCAAATAACATCAGGATCTATTTCTCTTCAAGCTGTACCTCGGAAGTTTCTTCCTCTTTCTTTTCAGTTCCAGATTCATCAGCCTTGTCTTCACTGAACTTTAGACGAATGGGCCGACCCATTAGTTCCTACAAGACAAATATCGAAAAGATCATATATCTGTCCCTGATGATTAATCAGCCTTCTGATATGTAGCCAAAGAAGAAGAAGAAGAAGAAAGCAAACATTTTGATGAACAAGCAAAAAATGCAAATGTAAATCTCAATAAGATACAAATTATGCTTAGATGGAAATAAAAACTTCACTTTCTACAACTTGGTAAATCGACCATGAGTAACACCAGACCAAGGAAAGTTCAGGACAATTTTTTTCTTTTTTGTCCTAAGGTTAGAAATGCTAATTGATAAACTTACATTATTTTCATTGCCTTCATACTTGATTAAAAAAAAAAAGAAGGAAAACTTCCAGAAGATGCACAGAAACACATGAATATGCTGGAACCAGTAATCTAAGTCGAGAAAAGTAATAAAACCTGACAAATCTTTGCAAATAAATAAGAACAAGGAAACACGAGCAGAAAAAATTATGAATGAGTAGTACCCCCTCCCAGATTTCAAAGAATCCAAACCATATAAGATCTATAAACATCATACATGAAAGAAAGAACCATTCTTCAAAGGAACAACAGAAACAAGTACTACAGTAGCTCAAGCAAGTGATTGGCATCTAAAGTAGTCAAGCTAAAACTACATTAACTTGACACATCCAGCCAATTGACATGACTAACTAGTATTTTGACCCAAGAAAAAAGTTAAATGTAAAATGCTAACAGCATATTAACGTCCTACCTTTCCACTGAAAGCAGAAATAGCAGCCACTGCTTCCTCCCTTGTGGCAAATGACACAAACCCATACCCAGAAGATCTTCCTGCAGGGCCATCAAACACGACCCTACTTGAAACTGGGTTACAATTAGTGGAGAAAAATTCTCTCAAATGACTACCTCTCACTTTCCATGCAAGATTAGAAATATAAAGCTTATGGCGTGTCTCTCCTGCAGGGATATCTGCAGGAGTGCCTGGAAGGCGTGGAGAAGGAGGTCTCCTGAGTCGCTTTGCAAATTCCACCCTGATAATCCTCCCTGACACTTCCTGCAACAGAAAAAATCCTAAAAATCAAAAGCATGCATGTCTCTGGAAATATCCAATATAATATGGAAAATGGTAACTAAGTTGTACACTATTTATGAGAATCTACGATGAGCAGTGTTGAATATTTTCCAAAGTTATCAAACTAGCATTTCAAGGATTGGGAAAGGCAAAAACAATGTACAATAGAGAGATGGTGAAAGAGAAGGAAATCGACACAAAAGCTACTCAAGAAACAAGACATTCATAGATAACCATAGCTCCCCAAAGCTTCAGGACTCTAAGCTTTAAAACATTTTGACTATCAGCGAGAAAACAACTCTCTCCTAACCATGCAGGTGGGGGAGTTTGGCATTACTCCAAAGGATTAGTCAAGCCAAATGGTCTGGATCCCTACTTCATATTTTTCAAAAAAAAAAAAACTCTCCGAATCCAATAAAGCTACTGAAACCTGAAAAATACGCAGAGGACACTGGCCATAAAGAATTTAAGTAGCTCCATTAAACAATGAAGATAGAAGTTTCTCTTAAATTAGAGCACACCAACCGCAGTCCGATAGATTCTCATACTTTAGCATTCCTCCCAACATCAAAATAACTCACCAGAAAACTTAATTGATAGAAATGAACAAGGAAAAAGTATCATCCTATTCTCTTAAAAGGGAAACTCATTTGAACCTGTCAACTAGAAGAAAAGTTATGTAATTTTGATTAAGAAACCGACTACCGGAAAAGTACACCAAAAATGCAACGCATACTATGATAACACTAAACAAAAGACAGTCTCTCAAGCTCCATCTAAAGTTAGGAAATCAAATCGCAAACAGAAAACAAAGAGTAACAACTGAAAAAAAAGAAAAGAAAAGAAAAGAAAGACACACACAAAAGGAAAGCAAAGAAAAGGGGCATACAAGAGAATTGAACTTATCAATAGCAGCCTGAGCTTCCTCCCCAGTAGTCATTGTCACAAAAGCAAATCCCCTACTTCTCCCATTCTTTTGCTTTATAATCTGCATTTCAACACATAAAAACAAAAACCACATTGAAAAATCACTTAAATCAACAGTTAAAGACAGAAACTTTGGAAGGAAATTAAAGAACCTCAACATCTGATACAGTCCCACATTGGCCAAAAAGGTCCTTGATATCAACAACAGAGAAAGACCAGGGCAAATTAACCACAAAAAGCTTTCTTTTTAGGTTTGCTTCCTGTATTTCCTCTGCCTCTGGTGTGATCTCCATCGTTACTTCTTGTACAGTGGAGCATAGTTGAAAGCAGAGGCTTTTACTTCTTGGGTGGTTTTGGGTGAGGGAAGGCTGAGGGAAATTGTGGGAAATGAGAGGGGTAGGATTGGAAATGTGGAGGTTTAAAGAGACTGGTGGTGATTTGGGAGATAGGAAGAATCTGGAGTAAGAAGGATGATGGGTTGAGAAGAAGGAGAGTGTTGCTGCTTCTAATATTGATGCCGCCATTGCAAAGGTTAAGATGATGATAATAAAAAAAATAAAAACATTTTAGAAGGGCGAGGGAGAAGATAAGAGAAAAGGAAAATATTATTTGTTTTTTCTTTGTGGATAATGTGACGACGGTGACGTCTACTCTACTCTGTTTCTCGCTCGGGTACTATTGCGTTCTTCCTTTGATCTTGACACGAATGTTGAATGTTCCATATTTTAGTTCATCCTAAAATATTGTTTATGGATCAAACTTAAAGTCAGAGAGTAAATTATTGCTACGACTTGGGTGTGTTTAATTTGTTATATCGTTTTGGTGTTAGATTTTCTTGTTTATTTTTGTGTTTTAAATGTATTTTTTAAAAAAAATTAATTTTTTTTATTTTTTTGCTTTAAATTAATATTTTTTTATGTTTTTAGATTATTTTAATGTGTTTATATCAAAAATAATTTTTAAAAACTAAAAAGATATTATTTTGATATATTTCTTAGTAAAAAATATTTTAAAAGCAACTATAACCACACTTACAAACAAGAATGAAAATCAATAATGGTGGTTGCAATTTTGGAATGAAAAACTGATTTTTTTTCATAATTATGTTCTTGTGTTTTGAAATTTTTTAAAAAATTTGAAAATTTTAATTTTTTATTTCAAATTAAATTTTTATGTATTTTCGAATCGTTTGGATGTGTTTATTTGAAAATAAATTTTTTAAAAAAATATTATATCAATTTATTTTTAAATAAAAAATATTTAAAAAAATAATAATTACTACATTATCAAATAATCTCTATAAATTATGAGTTAAATTTCATTTTATAATGTTCTAGGTGGAGTATTCTAAAGGAAACAAGAAGAAGAACTTAAAAACATAATGATCCGATCGATAGACTTGAAAGCTTAAAAAAAAAAAACAATCAAGGGAGCGCTAATTTTTAGTTTTGTTTCGAAGTTTGTCTTTGACCTAATTATATATTTTTGTTATTATTATTAATATAAATATCTGAATTAATTTATAAACATTTCAACTAATTTTATAAATGAATCTGAAATTAATAACTATATAAATTTTTAATAATTATTATATTAGCAATATATAGCTTGAGGTTGAGGCAATAAAAAAAAGCAAACCCCGTCTACTTTGATATACTTGAGAGGCACTGATTATACTTTATCCATCTAGTTACTTATTTAGTTAACAAGTTGAGAAGGAACTTTCTAATTCTCCTTTTACATCCTTAAACGTTTTTATTTTAAAAATATATTAAAATATTCTTTTATTTTTAATATCTACAAATCAAAATTATTTAAAATTAAGAAAAAATTAATTTAATATTTTTTTTAAAGATAACACACCCTTTAGGTAATATTTTACATTATAATTATAAAATATTTTTTATTTAGAAATATATTAAAATATTATTATTATTTTTTAAAAAAATTAATATATAATTTCTTTTTTTTAAAAAAAAGACAGCGTAGCCATATAAACAAACAAAATATTAAAAAACTCGGAGACGGTTTCTTAACGCTTGGTGACAACCGACAAACAGTTGCAGTTCAACCCTCTGTCCATCTTTTTAGGCTTTGATAGTTAGAACTGGTGAAAAGCTTTTGATTGGATCGATCTTTGAGGCCCAGGTACGAAGACTGTCCATTCTCCTCGAGTGAGACCCATATAAAATCATTAACGATAACTTTTCTAATTTACTTAAAATTCTAAATTGATTTGATTTTTTTTTAGTATTGTAGTACAGGGTTGATAACAGAAAAATATTTTATTATTTTTATTTATTATAGTTAAAATTATAATTTTAATATAAGATATTAAGGATACATGCAAATTTTAATTTTGAAATTTTTTTATTCGAGGGATGTATTATAAAATTAATATTTTATTTAAGGGGTATTTAAAATATTAATATAAAAGTATTAATGAGCTCACAAGCCTTACCCCAGCTGTTTAAATTTTGAAATTAAAATGCTTCTTTTAATAGTTTTACATGTGTACCAAATAACTTGATAAAAATTGAGTGATATATAATATTTATATTATTTGATCTGATCAAATTCATTTATAATATTTGTAGTCGTCAATTAATTGAGTTGATGTGATAAATATAAATTATTTATTATATTTTATAATATGTTTTGAGCTAATTTAATGAGCCTAATCTTAGTTTAAAATAAGTTATACCCACAAAAAAATATAAGTATAATTTATAAATATTTATAAAAAAAATTAACTAAGCATAATATATCCATAATTTATAAAATATAAAAAACGTGGTTGGATATAATAATAGCCAATAATATTGAAGAATACGTTGCTTCGTTTATAGTTGCATCCAACTAATTTAATTCTGTTTCCCTTTCTTCCCTCCCTCCCTGTCTTACACACGGCATCCCTTTTCAAAAAGTTTTGCAAAGCTCAAAAAAATGTACATTTTGAAAATTAGCGGAGCTTGCTTTGTCGTCATGGATCCAAGGCAAGGAATCAGAGAAGGTGGGCCACATGACTTAAAGCAGGCTCTGTAGTAGCTTATTTTCAACATCTATCGATTGTACTGCACTATTTCTTTTGTCCTGAACTCCTGATCATTATTTGAAACCCAAGAAGAAACAAAATCACTACTGAGAATCCTCCCACGCTAAAATGGCACTGAGCAGTAATGTTATTGGTGCCATCAACTTTGTTGCCATGCTTCTCTCCATTCCGATTATAGGTGCTGGGATCTGGCTAGCAATGGAACCAGACAACTCTTGTGTCAAGATTCTACAATGGCCTGTCATTATTTTGGGAATACTAATCTTAATAGTAGCTCTTGCAGGCTTCGTGGGAGGTTTTTGGAGAATCCCATGGCTCCTTATTTCTTATCTCATTGCCATGCTCATCCTTATAATATTGCTTGCATGTCTAGTGGTTTTCATCTACATGGTCACTGTTAGGGGTTCGGGTCACCTTGAACCCAGCAGAGCCTACTTGGAGTATCGTCTTGATGACTTTTCAGGTTGGCTTCGCCGGAGGGTTCAGAGTTCATATAAGTGGGATCGGATAAGAGGCTGCCTTAGCTCAACCAATATGTGTGCCGAGTTGAACCAGAGTTATCGCATGGCTCAAGATTTCTTCAACGCTCATATTAGCCCTTTACAGGTTACTGAAGTTTTTTCTTGCTTTCTTCAACTATATACCTTTGCAATTGATTTAGAAGAAAGATGCCTTTCAATGGCATTGTTCTTTCTATGTGGTGGATGCGAATTTCCGTTTTCTTAGAGAAATTAAAGCAGGAAAAACAAAATAAATTATTATAATTTAAGAAATGAAAACGATCCTCTTTTTTCCCCAAACTGTTTTTTTTTTCCCCTTTCTTTCTAGCATCTACCTAGAATTAATAGAATAATGGGCGATATCATCTTCTTCGAATAGATCCACAAAAATCAAAACACGTCAAGCGTGAAGTAATGGAAATTTCTTTGGTCTTTTGTTCGTCAATATAAAGAAACGGAGGGAATAGTTGAAGGGCTCGAGGACAGTTCCTGCTTCTTGTCCCCTCCCCAACACATATTTAATATCACTCATATAATTTTATTTTTCAAAATTGTAAATTTACAACTAAAATGATAATATACTAAACTTAATTATGAAGTTCCAAAAGTTTATATCGAAATAAATAGCGTTTGTTTCAGTTACTCTAAAGAAAGAATAACCTTTATCTACAGCTAGCGTATGAAGCATAGAATAATAAAGTTGATTAGATCTCCTCTACCATGCGATATCTTCTTTATGCCTTATCTTTATCTTTATTTTTTTTTTCTTTTGCTTTTTTATCGTTTACAGTCAGGATGCTGTAAGCCCCCAACCCAATGTGGGTATACATTTGTGAATCCAACGTATTGGATTAGTCCCATTAACAACGCTGCAGATATGGACTGCCTGCAATGGAACAATGACCAAAATCAACTTTGCTACAACTGCGATTCATGCAAGGCCGGGTTGCTGGCTAATTTGAAAGAGGAATGGAGAAGGGCAGATATCATATTGCTCATTACTCTAGTTGCCTTAATATGCATATACTTGGTAGGCTGTTGTGCCTTTAGGAATGCCAAGACAGAAGATTTGTTCCGCAGATACAAGCAAGGTTATACATAGAACCTAAGTAATTGGAGAGTGATGTTGTAATGTTTGCTGGTTCGTACGTTGTTTTTGCTAATTCTACGAGTTTCGTGTAAGAAGACTATATAATTTCCTGATTAAAGTGTGTGCTGTTTTGGGGTTTCGATGTGCTTCGGTCTTAGTGAAGAAATCCGAGTAAAGATGTTGATAGCAGTGCGCGATTAGCGGTGGGCACCGAAAGTTGATTGCTTTGTGCTCTGCCAACTACAATACAATAATGGGATTGAATTCCAGTAAGGTGACTTTTGAGGGAAGGTTTCAGGGTTTCAGCCCCTGCAGCCATGTCCCATTGTCAGCTGGAGTTTGACAAAAAATCTTTTTATCGACGAAGTTTGAAGTGGGTCATAACTCATAACCCATTTGCATTGGTTCATGCCACAGACCTCTCTGTAGCATCATGCTTCCGTCTTACGGTCGAAGATTACAGACTGATTTATTTTGGTTTCTGTTTCTTCTTCCCTCTGTCATTTCCAATGGCTTTATCATTGAATATCAGCAAACCTTTCTCCCTTGATTAAAGCAATTGTTTTTGTGCTTATTGAAAATCACAGCACAAATGTTCATAAAATATCGTGTTTTGATTGTTTCTGATCTGTTTTAATACTATCATCCCGTCATCTATAGTCGAAAACTCAATGGCCTTTTAGATGCTGCTGATTGTTTCAGCAAAGAATTAGTCAGAATGAAGTCAAGACCCCGGTCAAGTAAAGCTAAATTTGGCCAGTAGTCAACCCAACTTTTTTCGTTATATCCTTGAACGACTTCCATTACATAAGCACACCCCCATTGGATTATTGTTATGGCAATCAAATTCTCAAATATAATTAATCTACTTACATGTAATAATTACCAGCAGGAACCCAGTAAATCATACAAAACTAACAAACTGGAAGGCACATAAAACGAAGTGATCAGTTCAGTTTGGGAACAAATGACAGATAAATACACCCTAGTACAGTATATTTGTGCTAGTTGATTAATATTAATTTTTTAAAAATAAAAAAAATAATAAGAGTATAAAAAATATTTTTTAAATGTGTTGTATTAAGTAGTCATACAGATCCAAGTGGCTGAGGTCTAGCAGCAAGTAATTTGAGTCTTACTTATTTGTCTGATCCAAGTAAACATGAATCCAGCATAACTTTTTGAATTTAAAAATAATAAAACTAATATCAAACCCAAAAGGTTAGGTATGGTCATAAGACCCAAATCGCTTATGTCTACCCTGGTTGTCAGACACACACACATATATAGTTACTTAAAAAGAAAAGAAAATCAGAAGAAGATAGAATTTCTATAAAAGGAATAACATATTTATAAATATGAAAAATAAACTATTTCAATGAAAAGATATAATTTGAAATTTTAGATCTAAAACATTAAATTAGATTTTTGTAATGATTTGTTATTTATTAATATTTTTTTAACTTTGATTTTTATTTAAGATACTTTAAGGATAGTTTAAATGTTATTTTTATAAAAAAAAAATTATAAATCTCAACATTTTAATTATCACTTGTTCAGATCCAAATCGCTTGGGTCTGCCATGATTGCTAAGCCCAGGCACTTGGGTCATGCCAGACCTGGGTAATGAGTTAAAAAAATATAATTATAAAAAAAGAAAAAAAAGAAGAAGATATACTTTTAATTGAAAGAATAACAAATTCATAAATATAAAAAAAATTAACTATTTTAATAGAAGATATGATTTGAATTTTTAGATTCAAAACATTAAATTAGATTTTTATGATGATTTGTTATTTATAAATAATTTCTAAACTTGGATTTTTATTTATGATACTTAAAGGATAGTGTGTGTGTGTCTATATATATATATATATATATATATATATATATATATATATATATAAGTCTCAATATTTTAATTATCACATTCTCATATCAAAGTTGTTTGGGCTGGCATGACTGTTAGACTCAAGTCGTTTGGGTTTAACATTGCCGCCAAACCTAAATTCGCTTGGTTCTGGCATGACCGTTAGGCTCAATGCTCTTGGGTTTGGCATGACCGCTAGACTTAAGCACGCGAGTCTGACATGGTTGTCAGACCTAGGCGTGCAGGTGTGGCAGACCTAGGTGTGCGGGTGTGGTAGACCTCGGGTGGGTCTGACATGGGTGTGAGACCTAGGTGTGCGGGTTTGGCATGGACTCGAGCGTTGTGAATCTGACAGTCATGCCTGACCCAAGGTGCGTTGGTCAAGCTTTGGGGTTGACAGTTACGCTAGACTCAAGACGTTTGGATCTGACAGTCATGCCAGACTTAATATGCTTGGGTCTAACAGCCATGTCAGATTTCAATGTGCTTAGGTATGACAAACATGACAATTCGACAAACAACAGACAAAGAGGACAATTGTGCATTTTAGTTGTTAGGAGAGAGAAAATAAAGAAAAAACATAAACAATTGATTATCGGCGGCAATCCAAATATTATCTATCTACACGCGCAACACCATATGGAAGGGGACATGACCGCGCATCTAGTGAGACATCGAATGGCTAGATTTGGCCACCAGAAATCATCACACGCGCCTCTTTAATAGCGTGGACGCCATCCACTTGCTGAGAAAGAAAAAGGAAGCTAAAGAAACGTCTTGCGAAAAAAAATTAAAAGTGAAACTGCTATTACAATTTACAGTAAAATATCTCTTGATCTAGAGTGATTTCCCCACAACATTTAGTTTTTGTTATAATATATTCTAAAAAAAAAAGTATACAAAAAGGCTGCAAATGACAAGTTGCAGATAAACAAATATGACAGAGTAACAAGCATAAATAGCTCAGATCAAAACTACCTTTGATCCATTTTTCTCCTCCACATTTATGGAAAAATTTTGCTCTCCAAATTCAATTTTCAAGATCTTTGAGGCCGGGTCAGTCTTATTTATGCCTTTGAACTTTACTTGTTATACCGGCCAGCATGCAAATAGGTTTTGTGTTTTGGTTGGTTTATCATGCCTACTTTTCCTTTATCTCTCTCTTTCTATATCAGCATTTCACCAAAATTAAACATAAAAAATCAAATATAACCTATAATATTCGGATCTTAAAATTTCATAAATTTTATATACAAATAATTGTCAAAGAAAATTCTTGCTAATTATCCTCATACTAACCCAATAATGTATACTAAATGGAAGATAAAAAAATATCATAAACATATACATAAATAAGTTCATAATATCAAATACATAATCAATATAAAAATCATGATATAATATCAATAATGATGTCCAATAATACCCATTCTTTCAACATAATCATTAAATATTTTGGATGATAATCATTCCAATAATAAAATTGAAACTCTTTGTTTCTAAACTTCTTCTTTAATGATAAAGTATTTTAATTTCATATATTTTGCATCTTTTTTATTCTTGTTTTTTTAATAGAATAAAATAGCTATGAAATTATCACGGTAAATTGTTTTAGTGGTTTGGCAATACAATTGTTCAATTTTTTTTAAATTTTTTTTTTGACATTGTATAAGACTATATGTATCTCTTTCCTGAATTGAAACAACATTTATTAAAGCATTATTCAATTATAAATCTCTCTAGAACTTTATTGAATATATCTTCTATGACAGCCCGAGCAATCCTTGGTGTCCTCTAATGAGCCCTGCTTCATTAAACTGCGTGGATCTTCGAGGCCTTTAATTGGCTTAGAAGGCCCATGTGTTTTTGGGAGTATGTCTTACTTTCTTCTTCTTTTTTTGAAAAGGGCCTCCAAACTCAGAACAAAGACCCCTACTCCCATAATAATATGGCCACAAGTATTTTAACAGCCCAGGAAGTGGGTTTGATAAGTCCACTACCCCATAGCCCACTAGAGTGTAAATGGACCATTTACCTAAATAAACATTGAAAACACTACCTATTATTCTCAAATATATATATATATATATATATATATATATATATATATATATATATTTTAAGAGTATTTATTAATTAAAAATATATTACAATAATATTTTTAATTTTTAACACTAGTACATCAAAATATATATTTTAAAAATATTAATTTAATATTTTTTTAAATGAAAAACAATTTAAAAAGTCTTTTGAAAAACACGCTAAATTCAAAAACAAATACAGTCTGTTTAATATTGTGATAGTGGTTTTTTTTCAAAGTATTTTTTATTTAAAAATGTATTAAAATTATTTTTTTATTTTTTAAAATTTACTTTTATATCAGCATATCAAAACGATTAAAAAACACTAAAAATATCTTAATTTAAACCAAAGAAAAAAATAAAAAAAAATTTCACTATTTTCTAAAAACATTTTCAATATACAAAAATAATCAGACTCTGTAAATATTCTCTTGGCTCGCCGGTTTACACCCAACGCAAACCAAGTAATATAATAGAAATGCTTTAATAATAATATAGTTAGAAATTTCGATCAATTTGAGTAAATTTATGAAAGACATACAAGAACAATATCCGCCTTCGGATCCCGCATGTTGGTGGTCAGGAGGAAATCGGCATAGACACGGCGGTTAACGCTGTGAATCTAAATTACAGAATAAATGAACGAACCAAGTCCTTCCTTAAGAACACACTGTCCCATTGGAAACCAATCTGTCGCTTCTTGACAGATAGGGTCGAACACCATGCGCCAAGCAACGCACTAAACCTTTACTAGAACTGAAGTGTGAAGATAAAGAAGCAAAGCAGAGACAGATAGGGTCCAGCCCAGGTGAACATGATAAGTGCCGCACTTGTCATAGGAACTGCAACATCACATTACTCTTGCTGATCCATCCATTTGAAGACCGCTGCTAATCACAGAAAGAAACAGAGAAGGAAAAACCTAGGAAAAAAACCTTGACTACCTTCCAGTAGCGAGTCAATTGATGCAGCTTTTTTAATCATGATGCAAAAGCTAGGAAATTCCCTTTGCAGCCTTCATGCATAAGCTTCTTTGAACTACTGGAAACTCTCGCAGAGAGATTTTATTTGCCGAGCTTTCAATTAAGCTGGAAAATGATTGTTTTCTGCAAGTGTTGCCTCTCAGGGTCACTGGGCTGATAATGCTCAGAAATCAGAATTTTGTCAAGTTAAGCCCTAGTCCTAGTGAGTGGATTCTATACTTTCAATTTACCATTGACTGAGCACCGCCTCAATCACTGTGTGGGCATGTGGCGGCACTTGGTGGCCTTCTAAAGTCCATGAGTTGGGTGAAGGGGCAAATCAATCCCTTTAAAGAGTTACTCGGAGCCTCCTTCGTATTTACTTGGACCTCCATGAACTCAAAATGAGCCTTTAGTGAGCCTGGCCTATCTTAAGGAGGGGAATGTTCTGGGTTTATGGTTGTCCCTACTTGTCAGCCTTGTTTGGTTAGTGAGAACTATTGCGTGTTTATTTTTATGTAATAATTTGTTTTTTAAAAATAAATATTAAATTTATGTTTTTTTTAGGTATTTTTAAATGATATTGATAAGTTGATATCACAAATATATAAATATAAAAAAAAAATATTATTTTAATATATTAAATGAATATGATTTTTCAGGAATTCCAGAAGTTCCCGGATGAAAAAAAAACAATATTCAGGATCATTTCTTTTCAGAGAACAAGTTGACTTCTGGCAACAAAATATATGGCCATAAATGCGAACAGGTGACTTTCAGTTCAAGTCTTTAGATTGAGAAAATTCCACTTTTATAATTACAGATAGGCGTCACCTATTAAAAAAGTTTAATGTTTTTTTTTGTTATTTAAAATTATATATATATTTTTAATATTTTTATATTGTTTTAATGTATTTATATTAAAAATAAATTTTTAAAGATAAAAAAATATTATTTTAATATATTTCAAATAAAAAAATACTTTAAAAAATAATCTTCACTTAATTCTAAACAAACCTAAATCAAACCTATTTTTATTTTTATATTTGCATTTACTTATTTAAACTTAAACTTGTGATATCATATATATCATATGATAATCATTGTATTATAATTATATAATTGACTCACAAATTATTAAATCCAACTTGCCATGTTTTTATATATTTTTTTATTCTACGAATTCTTAAACTTGCTTGGTGATTCCTATAATGCTTTCAATTTGTAATTAAAGACATCAATTGACCAAAAAATCCTCTTAATTTATTTTTTATTTTTTTACTAATTGAAAGTTTCAAAATATCCCACATAAACTACAAATCTCCTAACTTAACACAAAACAAGATTAAGTCGATATCAAATTTAATTAGAACTCTTACGTGAAGCTTTACATTATCGTTCCCTTGATTACACACACACACACAACATCCCAATATGTTGTTAAAAATCTCAATTATCTTCTTCATAATTAAACTAACAGCTAGTATTTTGATATTGACACTAGCATAAGATCTCAATCATATATACGACTTCTAGCATGTTTGTTTATCACTTCAAGAGTTTTTAATATTTTACGTGATATTATTATGAGTGTGTTTGGTATTGCGATAGCTGTTGTGGTTGTGATTTGAAAAAAATTATTTTATAAAAAGTACTTTTAGTTGAGGTTGATTTGAAAAAATAGATATTTGGTTAAAACTGTATTCTTCTCTGTTTTCTCGTTCGTTCCTCATCCAAAAACCTCATCTCATTTCAAAACACAAGAGAGAAATAGTGTCTGCAGCATCTGCCTCTTCACCAGTCCTCCCATCGCTCAATCACCCAAATACCATAAAATCTTTCTACAACAAACCCAATTCACTCTTTTTTCTATCTCATTCTTCCACTTCTTCTTTCAAGCCCGTTTCTCTCCTTCTCTCCTTTCAACACCAGCAACAGCCTCTGTCCTCTCGGTTTCTAAAAAATATTGCAATTTCATCTGAATTTGGATAGGAAGAGGATTTCTTGAGTGATGGGGACGAGCACAGTTTCTCTCAAGACCTCAAATTGTTTATGGGTAATCTTCCGTTTAGTGTTTGTTCGTCAATCTTCGTCCAGATCAAGTTTAACAGAGGGGAAGGGAACAGAGCTGTTAGCTCGGGCAAGGAAAGTCTTTTGTTTACAGGAAAAAAAGTGTCGATCTTAGGAGAGCACGGAGTGAAAAGCAGGTGTGAATTGATTTTCAGCAACGTTTACTGAGCAATAGCCACAGCAAAAGCAAGGCAGACTTGCTTTTGCTAACCTTATGTTTGGAACGAGCATTTATGTGGGACCCATGCATTAAAAACTATGGTCAACTGTTAACCAAACAAATTACAAATTCTTAACGCACTAAACATGGACGCAACCACGTAACCAAACACGGTCTATATCATGAAATTCAATTGTAAAGCAAGACGACTCTAAAAAAATAATTTATCAGCCCATTTTGTGGGTGGTGGAAGCAACAGTGAGGGTTGGGCGTCGTTCACCCTTTAGGTAATGTCAAGAATCATAACCTCATTCTATAAAAAAAGAAAATAAAATAAATTATAACTCTATGAGGTTGATTTAGTGATTAAATTTTTTTTGTTTTCTTTCTTGATTTGCTAGGTTTAAGATTTGGAAATAGTATCAAGAAGAATTAATTAAAAAATTTTAAATGCATCAAATTGATTTTAAAGATGAGTTTCGAATATCATCCATAAAACTTTAATTTCAATTAACATATAAACTACATTGTTCGTGCTGAAAAAAATTAGCAAGAATTATCTTTGAAATAATGTGTGTTTAATTGGTATTATAGCGCATAAGGTGATTTTGATAGCAAGAATTAAAACTAAAAAAAGGCTAAAAAAATTATTTTAATGTTGACTTGAAAGATTTTTTTAAAAAATACTGAACTTCTTGGAGTTGTGTTGTGCAATTCACATACAATTCCAAAGGAGTCCATTCTTGAGAAGGTCCCTCCAACTCGTGTTCCGTGATTGATTATTACCGTCTTCCATACATTGTGGGGTTAGATTAAATTACACGGAGGGTTTCCATCAAAATATTTTAACCAGTTTGGCAAAGTACTAAAGGGACTTGACAATATTGGCGTCGCTGCCAATCTTATCACTTCCAACTGCCTTCCTAATTGATTCTAGTTTTGTCTGACGGAAATATCATGGTGAGTTCTATATGAAGATGGGCTCCAAGTTTCTCATATTTTATCCAATATACAATTGCCTGCTAGTTGTAGCATATATTTTCGTATGAAAACATGGATAATGTTCAATGACGAGAGAGGTATTTTCCCCGATGAGGGGATCAGTGTGTCTATCTTCATAAATTATTCTACTCGCCAAGTGTTTGTATCTATCAACGTACGCGGTTAGGTGTTGAACATCACATGAAAGGCGAAACCCAGTCGATCCCACTTAGTATTGTTGTCTTATCTACTCCTATAACGAGCACTGTTACGAGATTGAAATTATGCGCCAAATTGAACTGCGATGGATTCATTCGGAACCATGTGTTCTATACTTTTATTAGTAATTACGTCGGAAAAAGAGACCATCAATTCAGCGTTCATGATTCAACCAAGATTTTGAGATTGAACCACGAATGACCCATCACAGAAGTGGGGTCGTTTTATCCCCGACGTCCTCTATTTGATTTAGATTCCAATCTTTTCATATATATATAACAGAACTGGGATTATTATACTTTTTATTTTATTTACTTGTTTAGGGAGCGATCTGAGTAGATAAGTAGTAGACCCCATGCCTCAAGAAAACAGGCCGGTTTTTGCCGCCGCCGCTGCTATTAATTTTTTCGTGGATAGATAAAGGAGGAGGGTTGGTCTCTCTTTCTTATTAGTATCGATAAAATTCAGGGAGTAGCATGATTATTGCAAGTTATTTTCAGTGAATAAGAAACTGTAGAGGAGTCAATCGAGTAGATAATATAATTTACGAGTGAGATTTCCAGAACTACCACCGGAGATTATGATGTTTGCCGTTTTTTGAAAGTGACCATCTGATATTTAAAATAAGAAGCCACAAACAGTGTCCATGGAAAAACCCATAAAAATGTAGAAGAGCAAATGTGGCTCTCCTGTTTCATGCACAAAAATTAGGTAATGTGGATGAACAAACAGGGTGCCAAGGGGCCCACGGTGGCGATCCTCACCATGGTGTGGGCATGGTGGGTGCTTCTTTGCTTTATCTAATCAAGTAGCATCAGAATAGATAAGAGTTAGTAAACCAGTGACATCCTGCCTCGGGCAATTTGATTAAGGCATAAGGCCCCACATTTATTAAATTAAATTAATCCATCTATATAAAATAAAAGGAGAGAGAGAGAGAGTCAGCACGTTCATCACTTGTCGGGACAACTATTCATTATTCAGGCTTGTATTTTCTGATACTTCGTTTCTTGAGCAAGAATGGCAAGCGCAATGGTTGCATCAAGATTTATACTTTAGTGATAACCGGTTTAAGTTTTAAGAATTTCTGACGATGTCAGAGATTTATATAGTTATTAATTTTAAAATACGTGAGATTAATCAAGTTACGAGTAAGCTGGTTTGAACATATATATTAGTAAAAAAAATAAAAACAAGCACAAATAAATAAAATAAATATCAAATCAGTATGACAGAGAACATATTATTTCAATATAGTAAATGAAGATGGATAGTTGAGTGGGAAAACAAGGGTTGATGAGCATTGCATGGAGAGAGAGGAGCGAGCTAGTCAACACCAAGCAAAGAAGGAGGTAGAGGGAGATACCACATCCACTAATGATATGAGATGATGTGATCCTACATGGCTGCCACCATACCCACCATGGAAGTTCCATCTATATGATGTGAGTCGTTTTACTTTATGAACTTTACAAATCTTTCACATAAAATTAATATACGGATGCATGCTGAGAAAGCATATTAGTTTTATTTTATGTTTTTTCGTTTCGTCATTTGAAGCTAGGTCGATATTGTTTATCCTGTTGCTCTCGTTATTATTTGTTTTTGTACTCCGGTAAGCCATATTGTAAAGGGTTCTTTTTGAATTTCTAAATTCTCATTCACGAAAAATTGTTAATGACTAAGGATTTACAAGCACAATTTTCATTATTTTTTTTATTAAGATGGTTATTTGGACCAGTTTACGCGTATCTTAATTAATTCAATGAGTTTTAAAGTTAACGACCACGTAAACTTTTAGTGATCATTATATTATCAACCACATTACTCTCAAACCTGAAATTATAAAGAAAGCAAACTCATTAATCCTAAATTTTTACCACTTGATCATCTCTTAGATAAATTTTTGTTATTACTTTATGGAGCTTGGTATTTGTGTTTTTCTAAAGATCCAAAATACATATATAGAGCTTGGTCGTACTTATCCATATATATATATATATATATATAGAGAGAGAGAGAGAGAGAGAGAGAGAGAGAGAGAGAGAGAGAGAGAGAGAGAGAGAGAGAGAGAGAGAGGATGTGGAAAGTTTCATAATTAATGAAATTATTAAAACTTGCCATTAATTATAGTATTTTGCAATTGAGAGGTTGGTGAAGGATGGTGATGCTTTCACTAGAAATAATTAATGTTAATAGGTTTAATTTTATTGGAGAATAATTTTCGATATAATTTTAACTCTAAAAGCAAATAGATCTCATTCTTAATTTTCTTCATATATGTGAATTAACCATGTTTTTAAAATATATTTTCTCTATATCCTTTCCCAGCCTGACCTTTTAGTTTTAAAGTCTTTTTACTTGTTTTTCTTTGGTCATTTACTGTCCACTTTTTTACAAATTTAATGACCATTGAATTGTAAGCTTCATTATATTAGAAATTACTAGTTATTTTATTCACAGCAGGTTTTGGATAAGTTCTTTTCTTTAAAAAGAAAAGTTTGTAAGTTTTTTTAACATTTTTTTTACTAAAAAAAAATCTAATCATAAATAGTAAAAAACTTATGCATATATTTAATTAAATAAATTTTATAATCATTTATGTTAATAAATACAAAAAAAAAATTAAAAACATCTATTTAACTCGCCTCATTATAAGTCACATATTTTTCTCCAACACAAAAAAATAAATGTACAAGTATTGTTAACATGTTTTTTGACATCAAGTACAAAATACAACTATAGATAAAAGTGTCAAAACTTACATATAATAAAATAAAGCTAAGGTCATACATGTTAAAAAAACATGTAAAATACCAAGTTAATTTTTAACATAGTAAAAAAATAAAACAAAGTTTTGAGAGCATTTTACTGTATCATGATTCTTTTAATCGATAAATATAAAGATGTTATTTACACAAAACAAAAATAAATATTAAAATGTATAAACTGATAAATTAATAAAGAAATGTTAATAACAATGCAATTCTAAAATAAAATATAATCATTTTTATAAAAGTAAAATATAAATAGTATGACATTGAACCCAACTTTTCCCTTTGTTATACATCATTTTTTTAATCTTAAAGGTAACTATTTCTTACTGGGAATAAATAAATTTTATTTATATAAAGTATAAAACAAATATAGATGATTTAAAATAAACTATCTGAAACATTAAATACATATAAAAAAATTAAAAAAATAACTTTTATTTTAAAAAAAGCTAAACAAATCTAAAACATCAAAGAGAAGATATATTAATTTAAATATAAATTAAAAAATTATCTTAAAAAATATCAATCAAGAAAAAAAATTAAAAAAAACATGAGTTATTAGGCCTAGCAAACCAGGTTTGTATGCCTGATCTATTATAAAAATAAATAAATAACCTGTTGTTTGCTTAATTAATAAAGAAAAAAAATAAGAGCCCAGCATGTGGACCTGCAAATATAAATTGATAAATATTAAAAGTATCAAGAATAAAAAGTAATATTTTTTAAAAAAAATAGAAAAAATTACAAAAAAGATAAGTTACATAAAAATAAAAGATAAAAACAAAAAATAGGTGATAAATAGATTAAGTATAAAGTTATAAATATATTAAATACAAGGAGAAAAACTAAAATAAAAGATTTTTTAGAAACAAAATAAAATAATTATAGTTTTCCACCACTATTTTTATTTATTTTACAATCACACTCGAGCACACGAGTTTTTTTTTTATTAGCATAGCAGTAAAAAATATTTAACAAAATAGTAGAGTTAAAAATTTACTTATGAAAAATAATATTATAGTTTGCTGTGATACAGGTGTCATCAAAAAGCTGAGGTGTTCGCTTCTGCAAGAAAATTCCATCCAAACACGGTGCGAAAGCAATTGGTGATGCGCTTGAACGGTCCAAACGAAATCTCCCCCTGCTTTTATGACACGTTGCACATTTTGAACCGCTCATAATCAATGTGAAAAGGCAAGACTTTGATTTGGGCCGGCACATTTTTAAGTCTTACGTGTCTTTTGTCTGCTTCAGTTTTCAGTTTTAAATTTGACACGTGAAGATTTAATTATTTTAAATTAATAAAATTTTATTGTATTTTATCATTAACCAAGAGCTAAAATATTTTTCTAATATTGTAAGATTTTTAACCATTAAAATAAATAAATTATTAAATTCAATCCTAAATAAACTCAATATGAAATAATTAATTTAAAAATAATAAAAAAATAAAAAGTTAAAATTTATCAGAGTTCTCCTGATACTAATAAAAAATAAAGGTTGAATATTTATTTGAGTTTTAAATTTGATTTTTAAAGCTCTAATTTTTTTAAATTAATAAAATAAAATTTTATTTTATCAAACCAAAATCAAGCAATAAAATATCTTCTCATCACCACAAGGTTTATAAATGTAAGTATATTTGAAATATTTTTTTATATACCATATTTATTAAGGCTATCCATGTCAGAATATTTAGTTGATGAATAATGGTATTAAATTATTGTGAGTATTTAAAATGTCTTTCTTTACTCTATACGAAATTATTTTTTAATCCGCATAAAAAAATTTCTAGATGCTTAAGACATTCTAGCTTTAGCTTGAATGGCCTCACCCACACGTATTTATCACCTTGTGCTGTCCAACACCCTCAATTTACTCTTCGAGTTTCCTAGAAGTCATAGTGATATTGTGCATGCGTATGTACATCTCTACGCACACAAATTCTTTGTGCAGGGCATAGCACCAATCTCGCAATCGGTGACAAAACGAGCACCATATATCAATAACGCACGTGCATCAACCTTTCTATATATTCATTTTTTACCATTCACCACGAAGTCATTTACCATCATTAATTTGTCATTTACCATCATTAATTTACTCACTACGAGACACCTACAACTCCATGTACAATAAGGTATATGTAACACCACTACATGGTTTTTATTTTCTAAAAAATTACTGACATGATTAAGATTTATAAATATATCTGATTATAAGATAAAGTATTTAAATCTTGTAATACAATTGAGGCCATTCAAGCTTATTGAAGGGCTTCACACCAATCCATCTAACAAAAACATTTTTTATTATATTTTTTTCTATATATTATTTTTTCTTTTTAAATTAATAAATTTAGGTATCAGATGATCGTATATTCTAAAAAGAAACTTGTTTTGTCGGAAATAATAAAGTTTAGTGACATGATATATATTCTAGCCTAAACGCCACATGTCGAAACATGTTTATAGAAAGTCTAATCTAATCATGAAATTTTCACACTTTATCACTTTAAATGATTTATCTAAGAAGAAATAAAAAAGTCAAAACTTTAAAAACTTTAATAACTTGTATGATGGAGGTAAATTTTATAGGGTAAATGCAAGATGCTGATGATGGTGATAAATGGGGCTGCGGTCACGTTTGGCTAGCACAAAACTTTACCAAGTAAAAACATGTGACAACGCAAAAAGATGTGCGAAGGTTTGGCCTACCATACAATTGACAAAGTTGGACGGTAAAGAAAGATATAAAACAACTGACATTGCAATTGCATGCTTTGACATGCCAAAATAACCACGTGGAGGTTTGTAAAGTTCGGGAAAAAAAAAATAAACGGACGACCTTATTTCCACCTTCTATACAGGCACCACACTTTTCTAAAATATTTAATATTGTAATAGTTTTTATGGGTATGATTAATTTTTTTTATATGTATTTAGTTGTAATTACTATAATATATATATATATATAAAATAAAAAAAACATGTTTTTATAAATTAAAAGATAAATTATCATAGTTTCTATAAATTTCACGTTTGAAATATAATTATGTATAGAGCGTAACAAAAAAAACTTAATTTATTTAATTAATTAAATAAGTTTTTTATGTGATTAAATACCAAACAGTTCTAATGAAATTTGCTTTCTTATTCCAAATAATTGCATCAAATGTCGTATTTCAGGCAAAATATCAAAGCCTGAAATCATTTTCAAATAAAACACAATTCTAGATGCATGGCCTGGGATTTTTTACTTTATATATATATATACACACACACACCGAACAATTTCTGCATAATTATAATATATTGTACTGCCATAAATACCCTTGCTCAATTGAAAATCCCGAGTGAGGGCCCAGGCGGGGTGGGCGGTTGGGCAAACATCTTATTGAGGGCAAACATGTTATTGATTTTGAAGCACGTTTTTTTTTTCTTTCCACGTTGAATGTTGAATTCCAAAGAAATTACTGTTTTGCAATAGGTCGTATGTTCGCGATATCTTGTAGAGGGTGGAGGGACCAAAACTTTTTAAAAATATTCAGTTATTAGAGAAATATTTTGCTCAAATATTTTATTTTCCATGTTGCATTATCAAATATTCATAACTATAAATAAGCCAATAAGGAGAACAAATTATTAAAATTCAAACATAATAAAATATATAAAAAGGCATCAAATCAAATTATTTTGAAAAATACTATGAATGAGATAAAAAAAGATGGGTATTAGATTCAAATATTGGTAGAATGTAGATGACGTTAGAGTATGGGAATAAAATAAAATAATAAAAAAAACGCACCACTAAATTAAGAAAAAAAATGGTTAAGATAATAAAAAATATCAGAAATGCAATTCAGATATTTACCAACGACGACATGGAACTAAACCCTAAAAATTAACATAAGACCGAACGCATCTCCACCAATTAGAACATTTCGAGGGCCTTACACTAAATACAAATTATCAACAACCCCAAGAATCATTCAGCCACCTAAGCCCTCGTCAAAGGCAATCAATCGTATGGTCAAGAATGAAGCACAAAATTGGGTCCACATAGACCGAGTTGAGCAGCCCACTTGCCTAAGAAACCAAACTACCTTTTCTCACCCATAATAATAATAATAATAATAAAATCCTAGCCAAGGGGCGGCTGCTCACCTGCCTCCTGATACTGAGAATCAAGACACTTAGGTTTCCCCACCACCAATAGAGTGCTGACACGCACGAGCCACCAGTATATTCGGATCCCGAAGATTACGTTTCAAAAATATTTTTTACTAATATCAGTACATATTAAAAAATAAAAATAAATAAAATGACAATTTAATAGAGAAACTAAAAAAAGCCGCTGCTAGCCATTCGTATTTACATTCAAAGATAAATTTTTCTTATTTTTATTTTCCATATATTATATATATAAACACCATCCTGCAACTTAGTAGTAGTAGATGTACGACTTTGAAGACAAGGAGTAAACTGTCTTTTCACTACCCACTTTCCTAGGGAACCCACCCACCCACCAAAACCCTATTTACATTTTGTTTTCCTTGAAGCCCAAAACTTATGTATAATCACTCTAGCAAGCACCTCTATTCTTTCTTTCTTAATAATAAAAAAAAAGGCTTGCTTTCTTTTATTCTTGCCATCCAGTCCTTTCACATTGATGTTATTTTCTTCTTTCCCGTATTCTATTTGCTGCTGCTGCTGCTGCTGCTGCTGCATATATACAACACATCACCATATATATAGAGCTGAAACCTCCATTACCGGTCCCTTTCTGTCAAGAGCTCTAAGCATGGGGTTGGAGAAGAGGGGCAATGAGATAACAAACATGTATACATGAGGGTGATCTAATAATTTTTGCTAACGCATCAGTGTTCTAATATTCTATTATCAGTCCTCCCATTGGGGCGCGGTGGGGGATTCCCTTTCTTCGCTTTGCCGTCCGGTAACTAGCTGGTGTTGGAGGTGGTGTGGAAGGAGAGAAGCTCCGCACTTTGTTCTCATTGTTGATGTTGTTCTTCTTCATGTACCTCGCGTGGCTGCTGCTGCTACTATAAGAGTCCTCCGAATCCGATGCCATTGCCACTTGTTGCTTCTTTCTCTTCTGGAAGTTCTTTGATGTCCCAACAATCTGCCATTGATGCACAAAAAATATATTAATACTTTGTACCATTTTTACATCGTTTACCTGAGAAGAAAGTGCGCATGTTAATGTGGATAGAAAATATCGAGCACTAGGGGCAATTCATTTTCGTCACATTTTGTGGTCAGCTGGTTGATGAGAAAATTGTGGGGAAAAAAATAAAATAATATTCGATAACAACATTGCCTTCTCATTAGTCCCTCCGAAAAATGAGTAAAGTCAACTTACTGTAACCACCCAGCACCAGCATAGAATTCAATCAAGTGGAATTTTCTAAATGCTTGCTGACCTAGAAAAAATAACACTGGTGGGTCTCAATCTCATTTCCCTCTTTCCCAAAACTTTCTCAGCAACCAAACAAGGAAAGACTGGAAATAAAATATTTTAGGACAATGTAATTATACCTTGCACCCAAGAGAGCAGAAGCGGAAGGAATCGAGGAGGCTGCGCTCGCAGACCTCACAGGTGTTGGTAACACCTTTTCCAGGCCTAGGCTGAGGCCTCTCATTCAAAAACACAACTCTTGCACTGTTGATAACATAAGTTTGAACACCAGAGATGTCTAGCACCTTCTGTATTTCAGATACCCTTATCACATCATGATACGAAGACCTCCGTATCTGTACATTCACAAAGAAACAATAAGAGACAGTGTCAGACCACGCGGAACTCATGATTTCTTTTCGAAACTGTCTATAATGGAATCATGAGAAAATAAAACGCAAACCCATGTGAGGTTTGCAGGATGTGGGAAACCCATAAAAATAATTGAAGAGAGTATTTCACCATTGGTCAAATTCATTGGCCAAATTTGTATGTTTGGGTGTTGAGAAAATGTAGGAGAAGGAGAGTTTATATTTGAAAAGTAGAATCTGCATTCAATTAAGACTAGATTGAGTTGAGATTTTTTAAAAACAGAATTAAAAAAAAAACAATCACTCAGCCACTATAAATGGAAATTTGAAAAAAAAAGAAAGAAAGAAAGATTGGATTTACAGTGTCCAACAAAAGTAAAAGAAAACAGAGGGATTCTCTCAGTCCCAGAAAAGGAAAGCGAAAAAAGAAAAAAGTAAAAAATCAAAACTTTGACAAGAATGAGCAAAAACGCAAATACAACATTTGGTAAGCAATTGAATTTACCTGAATAGCATGGTGGTCCTTGTGGTAGGCAAGACAGAGAGAGCAAAGCGCACCATTCATACAATCCATACAATACATATTGCACTCACTCTTGTGCGAATCAGCGTGCTGCTTGCATTGAACAAAGAACCTCTCTCTCAACAAAGGTTTAAGCCATGGCGGCCACCTGTTGTCCTCATCATCAGGTCCTCCAGCTCCCTATACAATTCAACACAAACAGATTGTTAGTATTAAAAAGCAATGAAAAACAAACGAAGAAAATCAAGAATCTTTCTATCAAACAACAAAGAAGAACGGCTACCATTGTAACTAGAACACAAACACAAGAAAGTACATAGAAATCAAAAGAAAAAAGCCCACCAAGTAAAATGATAGACATTTTCCACAAAGTGACATTTTAAAAAGCAAATGAAAACAACAAGCCAGTGTTTCAAATCCAAAAACAAAAGAGAAGGAAAATGAAGAGCTCATAAGAAAGCAAAAGCATTACCATTATTCTCCTGTTCTTGGGCTTCATAGTGGTTTCTTGATTTTCGATCGCCAGCTTGAATGAGTGTATAAAGAAACAGAGCACTCTTAGCTTTAGAGAAATTGAAGAAAAGGAGCGAATTCGTCCTGGTTTGTTCAAAGCAGGGGGCAGAGGGTTATGATGTTGTGTTGTGTGCTAAGAAAAGAAGGGAGAAAGGCTTTTAGTTTAAGAGAAGCGGAGGCGGCTGAGAGAGGAGGGGGTTAAATTGGGGCAGGGGGGTGGGGGGGAGTCGTTCTTATCTTCACACAAAGAAAGTCTACAAACCACCAAGCCTAACTCCGAACCCAAACCTCTATTAAAATAAGATGCGTTGTGTGCAAGGAACCCACCTCATGTTTTCCCTTTCATTTTCATCTTCCCTTGTTCTTATCGTATTTTCTTTCACTTACTGTTCTTTTCTTTCTTTATTTATTTTAAAACATTTTTTTGTCCCTCATTATTGGTTTTCTTCTTCTTCTTTCTTTTTTTTTTAAAAAAAAAAAAACATTGTGTGTTATTTATTTCTAATACTGGTTTGTTGGGTCATGTCTGCTAAGCTATGCTCTATATGATGGATAGACTACCTGTTTTATATTACAGTGGATTGGATAGACATCTCATGTCTTATCTTCTGTTTTTTTGCAAATTTTGAGGGAGGGATCAATATTCTTTGTCTGAAGCCTACCGAATTCATGATTTTGGTGGTTTATTTATTATTATTTATTTATTTTAGTTGATGTGTCTTTAATTTGTCAAACTATGTAAAATATCTACGTACAAAATTTCTATGCGTGTCTTATAAAATAAGCTCATAATATATATATAACTCGTTGGAGTTCTATTTTCTCTTTAAGGATATGTTTTTGGTATGGTTTGAGAAGCTCATAAACCGGTGGATCAGAAACGGGACAAATTAAACTGGACAATTGGACAAACCTAATTCATTTGGTATGAAAGCTAGGAGAAGGAGTGGGTTTCGGATACGGTGAGAGACAAATTGATTTAATTTTTAGCGGTGTGATTGGTCAGGTTTTAAATTTAATTTCTAAAAATTACTAGTTTGAATTCTAAAAATATTAGACCATTAGAGACTTACATGATCGTTAATTTTAAGACCTGTGGGATTAGTCGAGGCACACATAAACTGGCACGAACACTCACATTAATTAAAAAAAACAATTTGACTTTTATCTTGGCATTTTTTAAAGGATTGGGGTCTAAATGAAGGTTGATTAAAATTTAATTTTTTTATTTAAATTTAATTTTATTTAAACATTTTTAATTCCATTTGAATGTTTCCGTACATTGCTAGAACAATTTAGTTGGTACATTTAATTCAATTGGTGATACGACTATTTCGAGAGTGGCCAGCGTTGGAGTTCTCAAAGCTTGTAGATTGCTGTAAATAAATAAACAAATAAATAAGTCATTTGTTGTTCTGGGGACCCCCAAAAGTTAGAACAGGAAATTTCTACGCGCAATCTCTTTTAAAACACTAGAAGGACGGGTCCGAGGACTTGGAAATTATGAGAGAGCTGCTTCTATTCTATTATATATAACTCGAAAATTGAAGGCTATCGACTTCTGTAAAGTATAAACGCAAGAAGTTAGGAAGATAAACATTTGATCTTTCCGCATACGTAGTTTCAACTAAACGTTTCGTGGCATTATCGGGGGCCGGAAAAAGCCAAGAAGAAGGAGGTGGAGGAGAATTCCTACCTACCCTTCTCAGACCATCAAGATATTTTTATTTTGATCAACTTATAATTTTGATCTGAGCATATTAATTTGGAGTATTGCTCCCGACACACCACTCTCTCATTCATTCAAAAATAGAATCTGCAATAACAACTATTGATACTTCATAGGGCACGTTTTCATATAAGCCAAGTGAAGTATATTTACTGAAAGCACTTAAATATCATCTCCTTGTGATAAAATTAAACTGAATGGTTATATATATATATATATATAAGAATTTATTTTTTGTCTAAATCCTAGTATATGAAAACCCATTGAATCCTGACTAATTCAATTAAGTTGGGTTGGTCCACTTAAAAATAAATTTTTTTCAGCAATGATATATTCATTTAAGTTCTTATTTAAGAGAAATAAATAACAAACTACTTGAACCAATCATGTATTTATATATTAATAATAAGAACAAGAATGAGAAAGTCAATCAAATTATATAATTTTTTATTTGATCGAATAATTGATCTGAAATTATAAGATCTTATTTTATAAGATTCGTTCTCATGGGGTTATTTAATTAGTGCTACCAGAGGTGAGGAATATGTTCAAATTTGGCTTGTTCAATTTTTGTTTTGTATTTTTCTAATTATTTTCAGATCTCTTTCTTTATTTTTCTAGTTGTTCTGAGATATTTTTTTTTTATAAATTTTACAGCTTATTTCAATTTAGTCATTATTTAAACCAATTTCGTAGCTTATTTTTAGAATAGATTTGATATTATTAATATTCAAGATTTATTAGAGTTTTTTCTAACAGGTTAAAATTGAGCTTGAACCTAGCTATCTGTCATCAATATACTATGTCGTCATTTATTAATAAAGTTTTAAACAAATTGTATATTTATGAGAAATTTATTTTTGACAATTTTTATTTTTGTTTTTAAAAAACATACCTTTATTTATGTTCTTATAAGAAAGTTAAAGAAATATGTATGCGTGACTGCCCTTTCTTGTTTTAGGAAGAAAAGAAAACCAAAAGATGATTTCTCCCATAGCAATTATGCGCCATATATACTATTGCCCAATATTTTAAGAATTGCATGCCCCTAAAAAACAATAATAATAATAATAATAATAATAATAATAATAAAAAGCGTGATTAAGTTTTTGAATCGATATTCGTTTTCTCTAGGGATGAACTAATTATTTGACTTAATAAGATGGATTGCCTTTTTTTTCTTATTGAAAAGCAAAGAACTACGCTCAAAGAAAAAAGAGAGCAAGTAACCAGAAAATGTGAGCTCCATAATAGAGATGGAAATCTCAGTATCACCAGCAATCGGCATAAATGACAAAACCTTCTTATCAGTCATTATTACCTATAGTATCAAGTATTCTTCAAGTTGAGCAATGACTCGATTGAAGGCAGCGCGCCGAGCACAATAACTCATTAGGGTTCCCGACCTTGGTAAATCGCCAATTTGGCAGGTATTACTTCCTTTTCTGTACAGAATTATAATAACCGGAGATTGATTCAGTGAATCGAGGATGTATATACGTGCAGTCATCGGTCAAAGCATTCAAGACATCAACACGGGCATTAATGCTTTCGATCGTCAAAACTCAAGAAAAGGAGCGAAAACCTGCTTATGCCGGTATGAGCACCTAAGGAAGCAACTGTGGTTTGTACATAACCTAGCTACCCCACCAATTCATTGCAGATTTGGATCACAAAATATATGCCAGTTCCAATGTTCTTGATTAATTAATTTCTGGCAAATGTGATTGGGCGTACGTGTATCAAACAGTACTAGCGTACAATGTTCCTGGTTAAATATCATCTCACAAGCACACATAGTAATTAGTAAAAAGAAAAGAAAGAACTCATAAATAGGTTTCCATGGTGGATTGATTTTGCCATAAAAAATACGACATAATTTTAGGTAAGGTGGGTCGGGCCTTTTGGTAGGTCAGAGGACAAATTAGCTAGCCATTAGCACCTTCATGTTTCCACTTTAGTAAAATTTAACCTAAATAAAAGAGAGAGAATCATATTTGACGATAAATAAAAGGAAGAAAGAATGAAAGAGAATCACAATTTGACAAAAGAAACAAGCATATCTATCTCTGGCCACCAACCCACACACACATCAGGGAATTGATCGTAAATTTAGCATTCCCTTACAGTAAAGTAAAAATTAATATTATATAAACACAAACAGTTCATTTGTTAAATCAAGCGTGCAAAACATGTTCACCACCTTGATTTTTTATAAAAATACCAATCACTTAGCATTTACTTCTAATTATTGATTATTGTTGTTTAATGATACTTATAATTGTTTTTGCGTTTTAAAGTATTCTTAAAAAATTTAAAAATTAAAATTTTTTATTTTAAATTAATTGTTTTATATTTCTCAACTGTTTTGATATTAAAAATAAATTTTAAAAATAAAAATTATTTTAAAAAATAACTACTATTATAATACCGAAAAGCTAGATGTATTCACAGTTACATCCGTGCATATCAGAATGTAGCCTAAAAAAGATTGTCACTCCAGTGTAAACCCGTGCATGATAATTTGATCTCGCTATGAAAAAATCAAAATCACATCAAAATCATATGCGTGAATCTTTGCCTAATACATACAAGCCATTCAATAAAATATCATTTTTATGTAAGCACGCCATGTTTTCTTTAACTTATTATTGTTTTTTTATTTTAGACAGGCTATAATCATAGCAATCTAACTAGATGTATACTCTAGAACTGTATTAGTGGTGTATATTATGGTTGTATTTTCTTATTTACCATGCATGCTTGTCACCGAGGGATAAAAATATCAATGGTTTAATTCAGAAATCTTGAGTCCTTTTGTTTTTGTTTTTCAAATTCTTAATGGCAAAAGGAGGTTTAAAGAATGGCGGACTGAATACCCACCACCACTGAGCAGCTGGTACCACTGAGCTTTCAACGAGAAATGACATCTACAAATAACAGTAACAGTTAGATTCTCCACGATTGAACAATTCTTTGACAATCAATGAGCAAATTCAGTTAGGGTTTTAAATGCTAGCTAGTAGCATAAAGAAAAGAAAAGAAAATGATTTTAGACTTCATAGATTACGTCACAGCAAAGTACAAAGGGAAAAAAAATCCCATTTTTATTACATATTAAAATATTGTGATGAACAACAAGGAAATGTTCAAGCGCTCAGTGGAATCCCTTGATTTTATGACAATTATATCTGGGAGTTGAAGTAATCGATAACCAAAAGATTCCTCCATTTCATATATATATATATATATATATATATATATATATATATATATATATTTTAATGAGAAAACACATATCTTTCTGTGATTTCTTGGTAAAAGACAAGTCAGCCTTGAAAGTTTCTAAAAGTTATGCTT